>Ga0134126_10000287_pt1 | contig 65729 bp, 61 predicted proteins | sample KB31752_FD_96881 | JGI IMG/M metagenome (GOLD analysis project Ga0134126, IMG submission 96881) | Terrestrial soil microbial communities with excess Nitrogen fertilizer from Kellogg Biological Station, Michigan, USA - KB3-175-2 | ecosystem: Environmental > Terrestrial > Soil > Unclassified ...
ACCAGGCAGACCGGCAAGCTCGATGCATCGAACTTCAACACCACCGGCGGCAGCGTCCCGGGTGGCAACTTGCGCAAATCCGCCACGGCCAGATTCGCGATGCTGGTCACTGCGGCATCGGCGTCGAACCCCGGCTGGAAATAGATCTTGATCAGGCTCACACCCGGAAGCGAGCGGGACTCGATGTGATCCACGCCACTGGCCAAGGTAAAAAATCGTTCAAATCGACCCGTGATGTCGGTCTCTATCTGCTCCGGAGGCATCCCGGAGAAGAATGTGGCTACCACCACCACGGGAATGCGGATCGGCGGAAATAGATCGACCGGCATCCGTACCACGCTCGTGATGCCCACCACGCAGGTGATCAGGCAGATCACGATGATCAGATAGGGATACCGCAGCGCGAATTTGGACATACGGAAGCTACCGGTGTGCGTTATTTGCGCGCCTTCGCAAGGAAGGCACGCAACTTATCGAGCGTAAAGTCGGCTGACCGACACAACGCTATGAGCGCCTGTTCACGCGCACTGATTCGCGCAGCTGCCTCAGGCACCAGTTGGGCGAGCGCCAACGGTATCGACTGCACGCCGTGAAGATCTCCGTGGAGCAGGTCGCCGGATTTGATCTGAAGCCCCCCAATCCTGGCGGGCTGTCCGAAGTCAACGATATGGACATAGCCGTGGGACACGGAAACGCTGCCGGCGAAGTAGTGAAAGCCCGCGCTGCGTGCCGCCGGGATGTCGCGCACAGCGCCATTCGTGACCACCCCTACACAATGCAGGGCTCGCAGAATGCTCATGTGCACTTCGCCGACCAGCGAGCACAGGCCTGGCTGAGTTGCCGTGTCCTCGATAACGACTACGCGCGGGCTGGGGAGCGAGGTGATGTAATCCAGCCAATCTGTTTTTTCGGGATACTCACAGTTAACTGTCGGAGGTGCGGACCCGCGGATTCTAACGGTAGCGGCGTACCCAACCATCGGCGCAAGCTCCGGAAACAGACTGCGCACCGTATGGTTGACGAAGCCCTCGTTGCGCAGACGCGCGTCGAAGGTCTCTATCGCGTTCGCCAGCGCACACGCGTCCAGCCTGCGCAATTGATGCAGGAGCTCGTCGCTCAGTATCTTCATCATTGTTGAGCCAGCGGCGTGGTGATTCGCGGCGCGACTTTCTGTCCGGGGGTGACTTGTGCCGCATTGCCGAGCATGACCAGGTCTCCCTCCTCGAGGCCTGCCACGACCTCATACATCGAGGGCGTCTCAATGCCGAAACTGACCGGACGCTCTTCGACCTTGTTGACTTTGTTCACCACCAGGACGGATTTCCCTCCGGATGCGACCGCCTCGATGGGAATCGCAAGAACGTGCTCACGCTGATCGACCTTGATCTGCACCTGCGCGTACATACCCGGAACCAACTCCGAAGCCGGATTGGGCACCTCCATTTCCACGATCATCGTGCGCGTGCTGTCGTCGATCTTGCCGGAGAAGCGCGCGATCCTGCCCTCGAAAGTCCGGTTGCCGAGCGAACCGACACTCACGGCGGCCACAGCGCCCAAACGGATTCCGTGCACATAGTCCACCGAGACCGGAAAATCGAGCCGCAGCAGGTCGTTATCCGAGACCCGCACGAGCGGCAAGGCCTGCTGCGACGAGGTGCCCGCCTGGATCAGTGCGCCGGGATCGGCGTATCGTTTGGTCACCACCCCCGCAAAAGGGGCGGTGATCCTGGTGTAGCTCACCAGCGTACGGTATCTCTGAACCTCCGATTTGGCCCCGGCCAGGGATCCGGCAGCCGTGGCGTCCTTCGCCTCCGCTGTATCCAGATCCTGCTGTGCTATGAGATCAGGGTGTTGTTTGTTGACCTCGGCCAGCCGGGTGTAGGCCACATGGGCGTCCTTGTAGTCCGCGGCGGCCCGCGCTTGCGCGGCCAATGCGCGCTCGAGCTCGTCCTGGAGCTCCGGAATCTCCAGCGTGGCGAGCAACTCGCCCGCTTTCACCTTGTCGCCTATGTCAACATTGATCTGCTTCACGTACCCGGATACTTTGGCGTGCAGCTCAACCTCGTTGTAGGGACGGAATTCGGCTGGAATGGTGATCTCCTTGTAGAGGTCTTCCCGAGTGACCTTCACCACCGCGACCGCGGGGATCGCCGTGGCATCCCTCGTATCCGCGTTGGCTGCGCCACGCCAGACGCGGTCCACAATGAAGCCCATAAGGATGAGACCGCCTGCGACCAGTGGCACGCCCCACCGGGCTCGGCTGCGCAAGCGCGGGCGGCGAGCATCTGGCCTTTGAGTCAACTGTTGAGAGTCGTTCATGAGAGTGCGTGCGAGGTGACCTTCTTCTCAACGGATTGCCTGATGCGGAACAAGCTGCCTTTGCCAGGGGTGCTCGCGACTTCAACCTGGGCGCCATGAGCGGCACAGATGGACTTCACGATTGACAAGCCCAGCCCGGCACCGCCCTGGTCCCGCGAGCGCGAGGCATCGACCCGATAGAATCTTTTGAAGACGTGCGGCAATGCTTCCTCAGGAATACCGATGCCGTCATCGGCAACCTCGAGAATGGCGTCGCCATCCTCATGGGCGATCCTCAGCCGGACACGCCCCCCGGTTGGGGTGTACTTGATGGCGTTATCGAGGAGGTTGACGATGACCTGCTTCATTCGCGCACGATCTCCTTCGACATGCACCGCGTCCGAGCGATCGCAGACCACGGTGATGTTCTTGTCCTCGGCCAGCAGGCTCATCTGGTCGGCGGTCACTGCGGCAAGCTCCCCGAGATCGAACGAAACCCACTCGCCGTTCGCATCGCCGGCGTCCAAGCGTGACAGCGCCAGCAGTCCCTCCACGATGTCAATCAACCTGTCGACCTCTTCCAGCATGCTCCCCAAGGACTCACGCGTCTGCACTCTCAGCCGCGCATCTTGTGCCAGGGCCTCGAGATTTCCGCGCACCACGGTCAATGGCGTGCGCAGCTCGTGCGAGGCATCGGTCACGAACTGTTTCGAGCTTTGGATCGAGTCCTCCAGACGGCTGATCATTCGATTGAGCGACATCGACAGACGCTCGAGCTCGTCGCCAGTGTGTACGACCGGCAAGCGCTCACTGAGGTTGTGCTGTGTAATATCCTCGGCCTTGTGCGCTAATTGTTCGACAGGCTTCAATGAGCGACGGACCAACACAAAGCCGCCCACCACCGCGGTGCAGACAGCGATCGGCAGTCCAACCGCCAATATGATCAACAGCCTTCCAACTGTTCTTTCAGCACGCCTGTTGGACGTGCCAACCTCGACCACGTAGCGCGAGTTGTCCAGGCCAACGTGCGGCACGGCCGCTACCAGCAATGGCCCTCGCGACCAGACCTCCTTGCGGTCCGCCTCGCCCCTGAGAGCCGAGCGCGGCGGAGGAATACTGGATGCATCGAAACTGTCATCCTTCGGCGGGCCGGAGGTATACACGACCTCGCCGTCCGCCCTGGTGATGCGGATGAAGCGGTCATTGTCCTCCGGCGAATACAGGGCCTCGACCTGTCGCTTGACCACTGGGTCGCCGGCGTGCGGCGCGCGCGCCAGAAGCGTGTCCGCGATCTGATGAGCACGGCGCGCCTGACTATCCAGCAAGTTTGTTTCGAGATAGTGACGCAAGAAGAGGGCCGACAGTGCGCCCAATAGAACGAAGACGACGCTGAGCAGGCCCGCGTACCAGGCAACGAGTCGGAAGCCGAGCGACTTGGTATTCACGCGTCCGGTTTCTCCCGCAGGCCGTACCCGACACCGCGCACCGTCCAGATCAGCTTGGTAGGAAATGGATCATCCACTTTGCGCCGCAGATGACGCACATACACGTCCACAATGTTCGTCAGTCCCTCGAAACTCTGGTCCCACACGTGCTCGATGATCATGGTCCTGGAAAACACCCGACCAGGATTCGCGGCCAGGTATTCCAGCAACGAATACTCTTTGGGCGTGAGCTCGATGCGCTTGCCGCCACGCATGACGTGCTGGGCCGTGCGGTCCAACTCCAGGTCGGCGACTCGTAAAACGGTCGCTCGGGTCATGGAGCCGCGCCTGAGCAGCGCCTTCACTCGCATAACGAGCTCGGCGAATACGAAGGGTTTGGTCAGGTAATCGTCGGCCCCGGCCTCGAAGTGTTGCAGCTTGTCTTCGGTCTCACCGCGGGCCGTGAGTACGAGAATGGGCACTTCCTGGTTCTTGCGCCGAACGCGACGCAGGATCTCCGTGCCACTGAGGTAAGGCAACATCAAATCCAGAATGATGAGGTCGTAAGCATAGGTGTCGGCCATCTGCCAGCCCGTCTGGCCGTCCAGCGCCGTATCGATCGCATAGCGCTCTGCCTCGAGCGTATTGGCTATCAACTCGCACAGCTTCTTCTCATCTTCGACAACCAGTATCCGCATGATCGAAGCAGTCGCCTGGGGGCAAATGCCCCATTCACAAATGAAAGGTTCGTGAAAGATTCCATGTGGGAGAGAACCATAGTGGGATTAAAAATCAAGGTATATAGGATTAACGGAAATTCAGAAACTGCGTAACTGATACAAAAGTAAACAGTTTTGTGCATAAATCGTGGAGCTGGTGAGCCCTTACAGGCAGAGCAGCAGCTTGAGTCGGACGGTCGCTATATGCGTTCAGCACGCGGGCGCCGTCGCATGTAGCGCAAGCGATTCGGGCGAGCCTGCCGAGTTTTACTACTGACGCCTCCCAGGACCTGCGCGCTACCCCCTCGTGATGGCGTCCCGAGGGCTACTCGTATGAGCCCTGGATGGGCGCGCCGGTTAACGCTGCCTGCCCCGTTCAATGCCCTTCGATCAAACAGCTCTTCTGCACCCGGAGAAGCTAGTGGGACCCTGTCAGCAGACTCTGACAATCACCGCATGCGGTCGCGCAGTTCTCAGCAGCGAGCGCGACCGGCATGCACTGCGAGCTTGCCCGCGATGGCTTTGTAGAGTGGACATCCAGCCCAGCCTCGTGGGCTGGCGGTGCGATGAGCCCCAGCACGCGGTCCACACACGAGCGATGTTGGAAACTACGCAACTGTGGCCGAGTTCCGCGGCTGCGCGCAGCGTGCCAAGCAGGAACCGCCCGCCATTGACAGCGTTAGATGGGCGGGCGAGGCAGGCTTTTTCGCCAGTTGAGGAGAGTGGCGGTGTCAAAGATCGAGGACTACGCTCTGCTCGGTGATTGTGAGACGGCAGCTTTGGTTGGCCGCGACGGTTCTGTGGACTGGCTGTGCTGGCCGCGGTTCGACAGTGGCGCGTGCTTTGCCGCCTTGCTTGGCCGGCCGGAGAACGGCCGCTGGCTCATTGCCCCTCGTGGAACGGTCAAGCACAACACGCGTCGATATCGCGCGAACACTCTGATTCTCGAGACCGACATTGAGACCAGCGAGGGCGCTGTGACGTTGGTCGAATTCATGCCGCCGCGCGGGAAATCGTCTGATCTGGTGCGTCTTGTCATTGGCAAGCGCGGCAGGGTCCCAATGCGCACGGAGCTGGTCATCCGCTTCGGTTATGGAGCGCTCGTCCCCTGGGTGACACGCCAGGCGGACGATACGCTCCTAGCCGTGTCGGGACCCGATATGGTCGTTCTTCGCACCTCGGTGGCCTTGCAGGGCCAGCATCGCGAGACTGTTGGAGACTTTCTAGTTTCCGCCGGAGAGGTTGTTCCGTTCGTCTTCACCTATGGTCCGTCGCATCTCGCGCCGCCGGCCCCCATCGATCCGATGGCAGCGCTGACGCAGACCGAGGCCTTCTGGCGGGAGTGGTCATCGCAATTCGAGGCCGAGCACGAATGGAGGGAGCCCGTGCTTCGCTCGCTCATCACTCTCAAGGCGCTCACCTATCGCCCGACGGGCGGCATCGTCGCTGCACCCACGACTTCGCTTCCTGAGCAGCTGGGCGGCCCGCGCAATTGGGATTACCGCTTCTGCTGGCTCAGAGATGCGACGCTCACGCTGCTTGCTCTCATGAATTCGGGCTTTTACGACGAGGCGAAAGGCTGGCGTGCGTGGCTGCTGCGGGCTTTGGCCGGCGATCCGGCCCAGGTGCAGATCATGTATGGTCTGGCCGGCGAGCATCGGCTGGCTGAATGGGAGGTGCCGTGGCTCGGCGGTTACGAAGGGGCGAAACCGGTGCGCCTCGGTAATGCCGCATCGGAACAAACGCAGCTCGACATCTACGGCGAGGTCATGGATGCGCTCCATCATGGCCGTGCCGGAAAACTCGCGCCCATAGAAGCCGGTTGGGAGTTGCAGCGCGAGCTGCTCGCGCATCTGGAGACGATCTGGATGAAACCAGACGCGGGCATCTGGGAAGTCCGCGGCGGCGCGCGAGATTTTACCTATTCAAAAGTCATGGCGTGGGTCGCGTTCGATCGCGCCATCAAGAGTGTGGAGCGGTTCGGCCTCTCAGGTCCTGTGGAGCGCTGGCGGGCTACGGCGTCGCGTATCCATGAGCAGGTGTGTGCGCAGGCTTTCGATGTCGAGCTCGGCGCTTTCGTTCAGAGCTACGGCTCGAAGCAGCTGGATTCCAGCGTTCTCATGATCCCACTCGTCGGCTTTTTGCCTCCCAGCGACCCGCGCGTGCGCAGCACGGTCGCGGCGATCGAGCGCAACCTCATGTCTGATGGTTTCGTGCTGCGATACGATCCGGTTGCGAGCAATGACGGGCTGCCCGGCCGCGAAGGCGCATTTCTCGCTTGCAGCTTCTGGCTGGCCGACAATCTGGTCCTGATCGGACGCATGGCCGATGCACGGCGGCTGTTCACGAAATTGCTCGATCTGCGCAACGACGTGGGCCTGCTGTCCGAAGAATACGATCCGCGTGCAAAGCGACTCGTCGGGAATTTCCCGCAGGCCTTCTCGCATCTCGCTTTGATCAACACGGCCTACAATATCAGCAAGGCGAGCAAGCCGGCCGAACAGCGTTCGGAGAATCGCGCGCAGTCGAGCGGTTGAGGCGGTTGAGCCTGGCCGCTCCTTCAGGTCATCGCCGACGCGCAGGGCGTTTGCGATGACTGTCAGGACCCAAGGCGGATTGACCGCGACCGGTGGCATCAGCCACCCGTGGCGAAGCCGGGGAACAAGGTCATGCCGCCGTCGACGAACAGCGTTGCCCCAACGACATAGTCAGAATCGTCGGAAGCGAGCCAGACAGCGGCACGCGCAATATCGACCGGCTCGCCGATCCGCTTATACGGAACCAACGTCATCAACCGGTGGTAGGCGTCTTTGGTCTGCCAGGCAGCCGTATTGATCGGCGTCCGAATAGCGCCCGGAGCGATGCTGTTGACGCGGATGCGGTGTGGCGCGACTTCCTGTGCGATGCTTTGCATCATCATCATGATGCCGCCCTTGGACGCGGCGTAATTCGCATGTCCGCCCCAGGGGATCTCCTGGTGCACGGAGCTCATGCAGATGATCTTACCCGCAGAGCACGAGACGCCTTCTATGACGCCAGTCTTTAGGAACTGACGGACGGCCGCACGCGCGCAGAGGAACTGGCCCGTCAAGTTCACACCGATGACCGTATTCCACTGCGCAAGCGTCATCCGGTCGATGGGTGAATCGCGCTGGAGCCCGGCGTTGTTGACGAGAATGTCGATCCTGCCGAGCTTCTCGACCATGGTCCGAAACATCTCCTCGACCTGCTCTTCCTGCGATACATCTGCTCGATGCGCGTACGAGGAGCCTCGCCCTGCCCCGTGAATCGCTTTGATGACCTCTTCGGCCGCCTCCGGGTGGGTAACGTAGTTGACCACGACATCGGCCCCCGCTTGGGCCAAAGCGATGGCGACGGCCTTGCCAATTCCCGAGTTAGCGCCGGTGACAAGGGCCTTCTGGCCGAGCAGGACCTGGGGAATCGGGCGGCCGGTGGCGTTTTCAACATTTGCAGCGGGTGTCATGACTGGGCTCCGGAGTGTGTTGATCGAGCTATGTGTGGGTAATTAACTCAAGGGCTATGGGCCCCTTATCGATGGTCAGCGCAAACTAGATGCGCGACAGCAGTACCATTTCCGAGCCATGCTCACGAGCGCAGCAAACTTCGCACCGTACAATGGGCGCGTGCTGCTGCGCTGTTAGTTACCGATGAGCTGCGGAGTGACTCCATAGCCTGGCATGCGGATTGCCGGTGAGTTGTATCATCAATCCTCCCGACGCAAGCGGAGCGTGAGCCTTGAACTCAGATCATTACGACCTCATCGTGATCGGCTCAGGACCCGGTGGCGCCTCCCTCGCCCACCGTCTCGCTCCGACCGGCAAGCGCATCCTGATACTAGAGCGCGGAGACTATCTGCCGCGTAGTGAGAAGAACTGGAACTCGCAGGCGGTGTTCGTCGATGCCCTCTACCAAGCGCACGAGACCTGGACGAATTCGGCCGGCGATGCTTTCAGCCCCGCCCTGCATTACTACGTCGGCGGCAACTCCAAGGTTTACGGGGCGGCGCTATTTCGGCTGCGCGAGCGTGATTTTGGCGAGGTGACGCATGGCGGCGGCATCTCGCCGGCCTGGCCGCTCGGCTATGACGTGTTTGAGCCCTACTACACGCAAGCGGAGCGGTTGTTTCACGTTCATGGGCAACGCGGCGAGGACCCTCTCGAACCGTGGGCGAGCGCTCCCTATCCTCATCCGCCGGTGAGCCATGAGCCAAAGATCGCCGAACTTGCGAAGAACCTCGGCGGTATCGGACTGCATCCCTTTCATCTGCCGCTCGGCATCCTTCTTGATGAGAAGGACGGCAAGCCGACTCCCACCAGCATCTGCATGCGTTGTAGTTTCTTCGATGGTTTTCCTTGCCTGCTCAATGGCAAGGCCGATGCTCAGGTCATCTGCATCGATCCGACGCTCGCCCGCTACCCCAACGTCACACTGCTGACCAACGCCTATGTATCGAAGCTGGATACGGACCCTTCGGGACACACGGTGAGCTCCGTCCGTGTGACATGCGAAGGCCGGGAGGAGCATTACTCGGCCGATATCGTGGTCGTCGCCTGCGGCGCTCTCTCGTCCGCTCTGCTGCTCTTACGCTCGGCGAACAGCGCGCATCCCGACGGACTGGCCAATGGATCGGGTCAGCTCGGACGGAACTACATGCGTCACAACATGAGTGTGCTGATGGCGGTCATGCCTGAGCTCAACGATACCGTGTTCCAAAAGACCCTGGCATTCAGCGACTACTATTTTCACGGCGAAGATTGGGATTACCCGCTTGGTCTGGTGCAAATGTGTGCCAGCAGCCATTCTGATCAGATCCGTGGGGAGGCCTTGCCGCAGTGGCTGGAATGGCTGCCGGAGATGCCGTTCGAGGAGATCGCGCGTCATTCGATGGACTTCTGGCTACAGGCGGAGGATCTGCCGCACCCGGAGAATCGCATTTACTACAGGGATGGCAAGGTTCATCTCGACCTCACTCCCACCAATGCCGAGGCACTGCCGCGCTTGGAGCGCAAGCTCAAGGACGTTCTGAACCGCGCTGGTCACAACGCTATCTTTCTCCATCGCTCTCTCTACCTCGGCAAAAACATTCCCGTGAGCGGCACGGCGCATCAGGCTGGAACGGCGCGCTTCGGCACCGATCCCGCCACCTCCGTGTTGGACCTCGACTGCAAGGCGCACGAGCTGGATAACCTCTATATCGCTGATGCGAGCTTCTTTCCCTCTATCGGTGCCGTCAACCCGACGTTGACCATCATTGCCAACGCCTTGCGGGTCGCCGATCGAATAGCGGAGCGGTTGCGATGACCACGGCTGCCATCGTGTCGTTAGTCGTCCGCTACGGGCTCGTGGTGTTGTTCCTGCCATTCAGCGCGCTCGACAAAATCGTCGGGTTCGAAGGTGCGGTGAAGCAGGCGCAGCAGGTGTTCAAGCCGCGTCCTGTGGCAATTGCCGTGCTCATGTGCGGACTCGCCGTCGAAGTGATCATGTCGCTGGGCGTCGTGACCGGCATTGGCGATCGGATGGCCGCGTTGGTGTTGGCAGCCTACTGCGCGGCTACGGCGGTACTCTACAAGCGCTTCTGGGCACCGGGTGATTTCTGGGCCGGCGGTGACAGCAAAGCGCGCAATCTCTTCTGGGATTTCCTGAAGAACCTGTCTCTAGGGGCGGGGTTTCTCCTGATCGTGGTCGGCACGAACGGCTCCGGCCTGTGGCCATTCCTTTCCCATCCCCTCGCCTCGAGCCATCCCTATGCCTCATCCCCGGAGCATCCATGAGCGATCCCGGCCCGAAGCCGTCGGTACCGTATTGGCACCTCTGGGTGGATGCCGACGGTGTCAGCCACCAGCGGCAGTGCCATCTCACCCATTATGAGCTGCACCGGGTCGGGCCTGCCGATCCGCAGTGGAACAACAAACAGGGTACTCATCCATCCACGGTCGTCTTCACCGTCCAGCCCGCGGGTTGGGTGGGTGAATGGCACGAGAACCCTGCCCCGCAGTGGATCGTGGTGCTCTCGGGCCGCTGGTGGATCGAAAGCATGGACGGTACTCGCATCGAGCAGGGACCCGGGGAATTCTCCTTCGGGGAAGACCAGGGCTGCAGTGAGCGTGACGGCAGGAAGGGACATCGCTCCGGAACGATAGGCCGCGAACCCGCAGTGTTGATGACGGTGCAGTTGCACATCGATCCTTCCCGCGGTCCCTGTCACACCACATAACATTGCCTGCCATGCACCACATCGAGATTCACGACGAGCGGTTCCGGTCGATGACGCTGCCCAATGCTCCGCTGGAGATGCTCGGCGAGGGCTACGGCTGGCTCGAGGGGCCTGTATGGTTCGCGGATCACGATTGTCTCTATGTCAGCGACATTCCCAACGATCGCATCCTGCGCTGGAGCGAATACGGCGGCGTTAGTGTATTCCGCCGACCCTCGAGCTTCGCCAACGGCCATGCACGTGACAGACAGGGACGCCTCCTTGGCTGCTCACATCACGATCGTTGCATCACCCGCACGGAGCTCGACGGCACGGTGACGGTACTCGCCAGCCGTTATTGCGGCAAGCGCCTGAACTCGCCCAACGACATCGTGTGCAAGTCCGACGGAACGATCTGGTTCAGCGATCCTCTCTATGGCATCAGCACAGATTACGAAGGCGGTAAGCAGACTTCCGAGCTGCCGCCGGCGCTCTATCGTCTGGATACCGCCACAGGCGATCTCACCGTCGCTGCGGATGACTTCGAGGGGCCTAACGGCCTTGCACTCTCGCCCGACGAGCGCCTGCTCTACGTCGCCGAGAGCGGCGGTCAGTTCGATACCGAGCCGCGCCAATACATCCGTCGCTTTAACGTGCATGAGGGCGGGCGCTTGTCAGGCGGGGAGCACTTCCACAAAGTAACACCCGGCTTTGCCGATGGATTGCGGGTGGACGAGCAGGGTAATGTATGGACAAGCGCAGCCGATGGCGTCCACTGCATCGGTCCGGAAGGCAAATTGCTTGGCAAAATTCTCACGCCGAGCCTGGTCTCGAATCTCGCCTTCGGCGGCCGCAACCGCTCCCGCCTGTTCCTGTGCGCCTCGCATTGCCTGATGGCGATCTACACCAATGTCCGCGGTTGTGTTCGGCCATGACTGCGCGGGTTTCGATGATCACTGCGCTCCGGCTCACCACGGTCCAGCCTGAACGGCTCGCCTGCTTTTACCAGGAACTCGGATTTACCGTTGGGCAGCCCGAAGCCATTGGGGGCGAGGAGATCGGGCTGTTGGGCCTGACGGGCGGCGGCGTGCGGGTGCCGCTTCGCCTCGGTGAGCAGCGGGTCGATCTCGACAGCTTCGATGTTCAGGGACGGCCTTATCCGATCGAATCCACGGCAGCGGATCTCTGCTTTCAGCATTTCGCGATTGTCACCGACGATGCCTCGGCCGCATGGAAACACGTGGCAGCCATTGGCGGCCGGCCGATCTCCGCCGATCGTCCGGTGCAGCTTCCGCCCTCAACCGGCGTGGCCGCCGCCGTCAAATTTCGTGACCCGGAAGGCCATCCCCTCGAGCTGTTAGAGTTCCCGCCCCCGGGCGCCGACCGCTGGCCTGGTACGGGGTTGCTCGGCATCGACCATTGCGCCATCAGTGTTTCTGACATCGACGCGAGCTGCCGCTTCTATGAAGCGTTGGGTCTGTCAGTGCGGGGACGGACGCTCAATCAAGGGCCGACGCAGATCGCATTGGACGGCCTTCCCAGCGTGGAGGTCGACGTGGTGCCGATGTTGCCGCCCCGAGCCACTCCGCATATCGAGCTACTCGGCTATCGGCACCCGAGCGGTCGATCCGCGGGACAAGTGGAAGCCAACGATATAGCGGCGACTCGGATCGTATGGGCGGCGGATCGGGACCGGTTGCTCCGTGACCCCGATGGGCATCTGCATCTGCTCAGGCGCGAGGTAAGAATTCCATGAACCCCGTTGTTGCACACTGTGAGCGTTTTGGGTGGCCAAGGCATCCCCCTGCGCCGTCTCGACAACCACCGGCCGCTTACGGATGCCATCCATCGACAAAATAACCACCTGCGGCTGATATGCGCTCACCTTCTTACCTTTCGTCTGTTATGCCGTATGTCGTGCGATTGCCGAATTTCCGGCCATCAACGCCAGCGTGGAAGGGGAAGCGTTCCGCTATACGCTCCAGATGGTGAACGACTCACCAAAGCGTTCGTGGTGCGCATTCATCGCCAGGGGCTGCCGTCCGGGGTTGTTCTGCGGATGATCAGCGTGTCCCAGTGATACTAGTAAGGCGATGGCCAAATCATCGCGGTCCTCGATCCCAACGGCCTGCTTGACCATTGCTTCCTCCCAACCATTCATAGGCGAGGTCGCCAGGCCATAACTCGCAGCGAGTAGCATGAAGAAACTTGCCGCGATCATCGCATCCTTGATCGCATACTCCCGCAGCGCTCCACGACGCTCCAACCCATTCTGAAACTCCTGGCTAGCGGCATAGAAGCTGGCTGCGAATTCAGCGGACCATGCCTGATTTTGTACCGCCTGGTCGATAATGTTCGAGCGGTCGCGCTTATGCGCATCCAATTCGGCCACGAAGACCACGACCACAGGCGCCTCCCGCGGCTGCGGCTGACCGCCCGTCGCCTTGACGAGGGCGGCGAGATTCGCTCGATCGCGGACAATGACCACGTGGCGATCCTGCAAATTCCAGCTCGAAGGAGCCTGAAGTGTCAGTTCGATCAGATGATCAAGCAGATCCTGAGCAACCGGTTCTTTCCGATAGTGGCGCACGGTGCGCCGGGCGAGGACCGCAGCGGGGACGGTAAGCGCTGGTATCTCCGAGAAGTCGCGTGTCTTCGTTTGCATCCTGGCCTCTCCAATGGGAGCCCGAATGCTTGCACAGTGTGGTATCCAATGGTAAGTAGGCACCCATGGGTAACCACAATCGCGTCAAAGTCATCCAGTCTGGGCTCCCCGCCGACGCCTACTGCTCCCGTTGCCCGACACGAGACGTGCTTGATCGCCTCGCGAGTAAGTGGGCGATGCTGATCATAGATGCGTTGGGTGACAGGCCAATTCGGTTTAGGGCCCTGCATCGGCGTATAGAAGGCATTTCGCAGAAGATGCTTACGCAGACTTTGCGAGATCTTGTGGCGGATGGCCTGGTCAGGCGGGTGGTAAACCCCACCGTTCCCCCGCAGGTGGAGTATGGCCTTACCTCACTCGGCATGTCGCTGCACGTGCCGATGTCCGCGGTCCGACGCTGGGCCGAAGATCACATCAACGAAATTCTGCAAGCGAGGTCGTCACCTGACAAAGGTTGGGACCAACCAAACGTATAGCATGACGTCCACGCATTTGAGACCAACAACTCGCAGCGGCGCTGCCAACAGGCGGCCCGCCAAATCACGAATGATCGCCAGCAGGACACTGCGCCGGAACATCATTCTGGCCAATTGTCGAGAATTTTCCTGTGCCGCCACGACCCGCGGCCGCTGGCTCTTCTCATAATCGCAGAGCGCTTCGCTGACGTCCTCCCGGCGAGCCCCAAGCATGTAGCGGGCGAGCACATTCACCGATTCCATTGCCATTGCCGCGCCTATACCTACAGTCGGCAGGAATCCCGCTGCGGCATCCCCCAGGAGCGCCACGCGACCAACAGTCCGGATCTCACTGAGACAATCTGTGAGCTTCCAAAAATACAGAGCATGACCTGCTTCGATCCGCTTCGACGAGCGGCATCAATGCCAACATATAACCAACATCCGTACTGTCCGCCGCCCGTTCGATTAACGTGGCGTGCAACCCCTTTCGCCGCAGCAACTGCGCGAGAGTCAAGCCGGCCACTCCAGCACCGACGACGAGTACCCGCAACCGGTCGCCCCTCTGCCGGCCCAACTGTTCCTCTAACGGCGCGTCGACAAACATGCCATCCTCGACCTCCACATCGCCCGGTCCGCACCGTCGATACGGGACTCTTAGCCGCCGCCCGCTTAGACCGCTGCATTCGTCCGAGCTAATTCGCGAATCACGGCCCAGCCTTCCTCCACATGTCGCCACTGTGTGTAAGTCTGTCCGATGACGAATCGGATGACAGGGCGGCCGTCGAGCAATGTACGCGTGAGATAGATGCGACCATCGGCGTTGATCCGTCTGAGCAGCGCCTCGGTGGCGGCATCAACCCGTTCGTTGTCCCACCCATCGGGCCGATAACGAAAAGCCAGCAAGGCGAAGCGCGGCCCGGCGACAACCTCGAAGACCGGTTCCGAACGAATCAGCTGCGCTAACCGCGCGGTCCAGTCGATGTGCTGCCGGATCATGGTGCGCAACTGATCCGCCCCATAACTCCTGAGTACAAACCAGAGCTTCAGACTTCTGAAGCGGCGCGCGAGAGGCACGCCCCAATCGCGATACTCTGGCATGGCGGCGCCTTCCTGAGAAAGCAAATACGCGGGATTCATTGCAAGCGCCCGAGCCACCCCCTCGGGATCACGCGACCAGAGCACCGAGCAATCGAAGTTGGTGAACAACCACTTGTGCGGGTTGACGGCGATGCTGTCGACATGCTCGATGCCGGCCAGATGATGCCGATGCTCCGCAAGCATCATCGCCGCGCCCGCCCAAGCGGCGTCGACATGTAGATGAATATTTTCACGCGCCGTGATCTCCGCAATCGAGGCCAGTGGATCGACGGAACCCAAACCCGTCGTCCCCAGACAGGCAACCACCGCACAGGGGACGATGCCCGCCGCCCTGTCCTGCGTAATCGCTTCCTGTAGGGCATCCGTACACATTGCCTGATCGCGGTCGACCGGGATCTTGCGAATGAAGGCGCTGCCCAGGCCCGCCAGCTTTCCTGCCTTTTCGATCGACGAGTGCGCCTCCGCCGAACTGTACACAGCGAGGGGAGGATGGCCAGCAAGCCCTTCGCGGCACGCCCGCCCACCCGTGGCCCGCTCACGGGCAGCGATGAGCGCGACCAAGTTCGCAGAGGAGCCTGAATCTTGAATGGATCCGCGGAACTCGGCGGGCAGACCAAGCAGATCGCGTAACCACTCCATCATGCGAGTCTCGAGCTCATTGACGGCGGGCGAGGTTTCCCAAAGCATCCCTTGGGCTGCCACCGTCGCGGTCAACATCTCCGCCAACACTGAGGGCGGACTCGAATTCGCCGGGAAATAAGCGAAAAAACGCGGATGCTGCCAGTGCGTGATGCCGGGCATGATAACCCTGTCGAAATCAGCGAGGATCCGCTCCATCGGCTCGCCTGACTCCGGCGCAGAACCGGGCAGGAGGGCGAGGATCTCGCCAGGGCTGGTTTGGGCGCGCACGGGGCGCCCCTCGACTGTCTCAAGGTAATTGGCCATCCACTCGGCGACGCGGTGTGCTTGAGCGCGAAACTCTTCAATTTTCAAGACCGGACTCCTCATCGGCATCGATGCGAGGACGATGCCGCGACTGATCCGGTCGCGTCTTGAAGATTATTGCATCTCAACTCGCGTTGCGGAGCATCCGGCCAGGCGCTATACCCCAACGCCGTTTCATTTCGCGCGTCAGGTGGGCTTGATCAGCGAATCCGCAGGCAAACGCCGCGTCGGCAATCGACATGCGTGTTAGGATTAAATTACGTGCCCGGGCCACCCTGAGCTGCAACTGGAGCTGGTGTGGTGTTAGCCCATAGTGCCCCTGCATCGCCCGGATTATCTGGAAGCGGCTCGCGCCAAGCGATCGCTCCAGATCCGCCAAGGTCACCCGTCCGTCGGCACGGTCGCGCAAAAGCTCGTAGCCTCGCGTCGCCAGTAACGGCTCGGGCTTCACCGGCCGGCGCCGCGTAACTGAATATCGGCGCAATAGTACTCCGAGCAGCCGGAAGCCGGCCTCCTCGAGCTGTTCGCCGTACTCGTGGTCATCGTGGGCCAGCGAAAAAAACGCACAAGCCGCCTCAACACACTCTGGCTCATCGACGCAATGATTCTCCAACTCGGGTGCGACGCCCAATTCGGATGCTGTTGCCACGATCAGCGACCACGGCACAAGCATGTTGTCGTACGACCACGGGTGCCCCGCTAGACCACCGTCATGCACCTCCCCGGCGTTGACGATGCAAAGCGACCCTTTCCCAACCTCGATGCGCTTGCGACTGGAGCGGAATACGTTGGTGCCGCTACGCACCAAACCTACCGCCAAACCATCGTGGAAATGAGGCACAAATGCACTCGTAGCGAACGATGCCCGCGTGATCTCGACCACCTCTTCAGACCATCTGGCCTGCAGGAAGCGATAATCACAGTTCGCACTCATATCCCTCTACCTTTGCGCGATGCACGCAACCGGAGTGACCTTCCGCGAGACGCGATGTTGGACGTGCGTCCGCCTCATCTTCTCGCTGTTGGGAGCACCAGTCCACTAATGAGACTATCCCGATATCGATGAGAAAGAAACATGTCTCCAAGGAGACCATCTTGCCACGCTGGCAGTTCCCAGTTCCAGTTCCCGATCTCTCTACAGTGCGTGGGAACCGGACCCGGAACCACATCAAAAAGCCTGCTCACACCACCATCAAAAACCGTGCGCCTGCGGATTGGCGTATAGCGTGCGAAACCCGCGCACCACCGTAGTTCCCACCACATCGTTGTGGTTCATCCCCGGGGTGATACTCGACCGTCATCTTCAGCCCTGGGTACCATCGGCTGCCAAGAACTCCCGCTAGATGCGACATCCCCGCTGACAACTTCCCCCAGCACCTCAAGTAGGGGATCGGTGGCTTCGAGGCCGCCCGCCGACATATACAGGCCCACGGCAAGATCCTTGTGGGTCTTCGCGTAGTCAGCTTCCAGCCGAAAGGCCTCGCCGTTACCGTAAGCCATCGCTGGACTCGAAATGATGTACTTGTTGAACGGTGTATCGGGCTGAAACATCACCCACGTCGCGAAAAAGCCGCCGGCTGACATACCAAAAAGGCCGAGTTGCGAGGTGTCGATGGGAAACTTGGCCGCGGCAACCGCCACCAATTGCGAGAGCCATTCGTGACGCAAGCAGTAGGCACTGAAAGAACCGCAAGCGCATCCCTGACATTTGCATGTCCTCGAAGTTGGCAACGCGGTTCAGTATTGCTCTTGCTATCTGTATATGCACGGTATATACAGCAGCGATGACAACCAGAATCTCGCTTGCCCTTGGACCGGTTTCCGTCGCCGTACCCGGTGCGCTCTACCAGCAGATTGTTGACGCGGTGAAGCGCGAGGTCGGCGCGGGGCGGCTCGCGCCAAACAGTGTGCTACCGTCCTTTCGCGTACTGGCGGAGGAATTGTTGGTCAGCGTCATTACGGTAAAGCGAGCCTACGAGGAGTTGGAGCGGGAGGGCATCATTTATCGGCGGAAGGGTTTGGGAACATTTGTCGCCGAAGCCGGGCACGACCGCACGCGGGCCGGTCTGCGGGCCAGCGCCGAAAAAGCCATCACCGAGGCCATTCAAACGGGCAGGAAGGCTGGAATGTCGGACCGCGAGCTGCTGCAGACCTTCAAAGACGCGCTGAAGCCGGCGCCCGGCGGAGTTCTATCGCATAGGAGAATCGGATGAGCGAGCCAGCGATCGTCGTTCAGGAACTATACAAGTCTGTCGGCACCTCCTTCTGTTTGGGGCCGCTCTCGCTGAGTATTCCCAAGGGAGTCGTCTGCGCGCTGATCGGGCCCAACGGCGCGGGTAAAACTACCCTGATGAACCTTCTGATGGGGACTGGCCCCGCCGATGCCGGATGTGTACGGGTGTTCGGGCATGACGTGGCAACAGCCACAGTTGAGGTCAAACGCCTCGCGGCGCTGGTGAGTCCCGAAATCAGCTACCGCGCCTGGGGAACCGTCGGCCGAGCGATCGATTTTGTGAGTGGCTTTTATCCGGACTGGGACCGCAAGCGCTGCGCGGAGCTGTTGGATCGCATGGGCTTGCATCGCAGCGAAAGAGTCGATGACCTCTCTTTCGGTGGACGCGTAAAGCTGTCACTGCTTCTGGCGCTGGCACGCAACGCCCGGCTCCTGTTGCTCGATGAGCCTTCGGTTGGGCTCGATCCCCTGGCGCGCCAGCAGCTCTATGCCGAACTGTTCAATTTCATAGGCGATGAGGAGAGAACTGTTTTGGTCTCTTCACATCAACTCGCGGAACTGGAACGTTGCGCAGATCACGTCGTCGTGGTGAATGACGGGCAGTTGGTCGCCAGCGGCACAACACCCGATTTATTGTCCCGCTATATCGAGCTCGATATGTTGCTCAGAGATGGACAACGGGCCCGGGTCTTGTGGGATCGGGCTGAGAAGCAAGCCTCCAGACCTGAGGGCAATGGGGTTCAGCAGATCATTGGTGAGCGCACGCTGACGCTGGAGGAGCTATTGGTTGCTTTGGTAAAGAGCAGGAGCCCCGTGCGCTGGCGCCCCCGGATGGGTGTCGCATGAATCGGCGCGTCTGGTGGGTGTTGCGTGACTATGTCGGTCGCACTCTCGGACTATGGTTACTCGTGCTCCTCGCCCAGTTCATCCAAAGCGTGACATTCTGGGCCGCGGGCATACCCCGCGTCCCTTTGCTCGCCGCAGTGATCGCCAGCCTCGCCCGCAGGGCGCTCGCCGAGAAGCCCAACGATGTGTTGCGAATACTCCCCCTGACTGACACAGATGGAGCATTGATCAGGTGGTGGGGAACCTTTGGTTTGCCAGCCGTCGTCATGGGCGTCGGCATTGCGCTCGCGGCGTCGCCGTCCGTCTATAAAGTTGCTTCCGGCTGGCTGGGAACCTGCATCGCCATCTCAGTCGCCGCATTGGCTGGGTTGAGTGCGATGGAGAGGGCGTGTGGCCGTCGGGGTGCGACGGTGTGGGTAGCGCTGGCGATTTTCGCGATCATTGGACTGCCGATGAAAGCACTAAGCGCGCCGGTCCTCAGTCTCATTCTCGTTGGGTCGCTCTGCTTGAGCGCGGGAGCTTGCCTACGAGTTTCGCGGCCCGTGCGCATGTCGCAGCCCAATGAGGCGCGGGAAAGGTTCGTCGCTTGCTTGCGCTACCGGTACTTCCCGAGAGCTACTGGTTGGATGGTGATGGTGCTCGAGGTCGGTCGCACTACTGCCATCATCTCCGGGGCCGCCTTCATTGCCGTTACGATCATTCATCGCGCTATCGCCCCCTGGGCACAAACCGGTCTGCATGGACTGCTGATCTGGCTCGTGGTTTCCGCTATTGCCGTCACCACTGGATTGTCAATGCGCCGCTGGGTCGAGGCAGTTTTTTCCCTGCGTCTATTACCGATTACCGGACGTCAGTTGGTATTTGCACTGTACCTCGCAATGATATTGCCAGGCATGCTGGCATGTGTGGCGCTATCTACGGCCCAACACTTCTCACCCAGCTGGGGTCTCGACATTCCAGGTTACATGCTGGTGGTTTTTCTTCCCGCACCTGTGACCTTGATCCGTTGGGAGCGCCCGGAAGGAGAGCGCTCGCACTCCCTGCCGCAGTTCTTGAGGCCGGCCACACAACAGGCCCTATGGCCGGCTTGGGCTGGCGTATTCAGCTCGATGTGCGGCCTACCGTTCATGCCGACGTGGTTTTTCGTTTACCTGGCCGCCCTTGCTGCATTGTTTTTGATAGCCGCCTATCGTGGCCTGCAGGCCGGGATCCGCTCACCCACGATATTGGAGAGTCATCACAGTGCGACGTTGGAATCGGTTTGAGCCCAGGCGAGAGTGAACTGCTCACGACAAGCACCTCGGCATCCCTCTCCGCGGGAGCGCCTCCTACTCCGAAGGATCTGACACCTTCACCGGAGGAAATCAGCAGCAACGTGTGGAGGGTAAGGAGGGCACTTACGGATTCAAAGCGCGAGATCCTGGCACGGCGCCATATCGGAGCGTGGCGGCGAAGTTTAACGCCGTGCTCCTTGGCCAGCAGTGAGGTGAATAGGGATGATCCTCGCAAAGAGCGCGAGAAGACTGTGGTGGGTCGCCGCCATTGCAGTATTTGTCATAGCAGTCGTCGTATATATGTCGACGAAAAGACCATCAAGACTGCGGCCCATGAACTATTCGGTGTCGCTGGCGAGCTCACGCGACTATTGGAACTACGCGTTAGCGATACTACCTGCCGCCAAGGCCGGTAATGCCGATGCCCAATTTTATTTGTGGAAGGTCATCGATTTCTGCGGGCATCCTTATAACAGGTGGTTCGAGGACGCCAGCAAGCCTGGAAGACTGATGACTTTGGATGCGGCAATGCAGGAAGCGGCGCGTCTGAATGCGGCTATTGATATTGTGCAAATTATGTGGGATCGATGCCATCGACTTCGAGAGCTGGACTCAGGCATCTTGGGCAACAAACTGGATTGGTTGGCTCGAGCTACCAAAGCCGGGCAGCCCATTGCGCAAGCCACGACTGCGCGACTGAGGATGCTCCAGGACCAGGCGAAGCATTCCGTCGTGGCATGGGCGACTCCCACGGAGAAGACGACTCAACCTCCGATTGAAGGCGCGTTAGACCCGCGCCAACTGCTCCGCGACGCCGTAGCAAGCAAAGACCCAGCGGTGTTATACGAGATCGCTAGCGATCAGGCGCTGCTTCATAGGACAGATTCCCGTGGACAGAACGGGATCAACTATGTTGCATGGCTTTACGTCGCCTGCCAACGGGGTCTCGATTGTTCTTCGAATGCCGATTGGGTCCGACTCTCCTGTAATCCTCGCATCAGTAACTGTGAAGGGGGAACTGCCACTCTTATGAAGATGGCGGGCGATAACTGGCCGGCGGTCGAGCAACGTGCGCAGGAGATCAATACCCTGCTCGATGCGGGTCGCTGGGACGAGCTGGGTATCGGTGCGGGTACCGGTTGACACGTGCTTCGTAGAGAGGTAGCCGGATGCCGTCGCCCTCTTAGCCAGCTACTTATTCGATTCGCCCACACCAGCCTCTCGCGTGGCTTTCACAGCGCACGAGAAGCGCTCAAGGTAAAGCAGGGCTATCTCGTTCACGGCGGTACAGAGACGTGGCCAGAGAGCGAAGGCGTCACCGCGATCGGTCTGGTCGAGTTGATGCGCAAGTTATCAGCGTAGCGCCTCAGACCCGGCTGGGTACGCCGGCGAAGGTTGCATTTGCGCCGGCCAAAACAGCCATTTCCGAAGTTTGAAATGGTCCGCAGAAAGGCGGCAGGTCAAAGGCGGACTTGACGTTCCATGGCAGCAGCGCCCCAGTTGGCCCCGCTGTGTTGAAGTTAGTGATGTCGTGCCGGTTGCCGCCCGTTCGTCGGCCGACGCGCCGGAGAGCATTGACGGTGAGCGTCCAATGGCTAAACTGCGCCGCTCACGAGTGCGCAACTGGCTACGTGAAGTTGAAAAGTGCTGAGGGTTGATGCGGCCTAGCTCCCGGTGGAGCCTGTGGGAGCCCAGTTCTCTGAGGGTGCGCGGGATGGCGCGTATACTCATCAGGCCCATCTTGCACAGTCATGTTACCGTTGCAGCAGACGCGTATAGTGGCGAGTCGCCGGTCGTCAGCCTTCATAAGCTTGCGCAGGACAATCCATCATGAAGACCCTCTTCCTCCATCCCCCATCCTATAGCGGATTCGACGGGGGAGCTGGCGCACGCTATCAGATGAAACGCGAAGTGCGTTCCTTCTGGTATCCAACCTGGCTCGCACAGCCGGCAGCGCTCGTGGAGGGCTCAAAATTGATTGATGCACCGCCACATCGCTTGAGCTTCGAAGACATCGTTCCGGAGTTGCGCAACCGCGACCTGGTCGTCATGCACACCTCGACGCCCTCTTTCAACTCTGACGTCAGAGTCGCTGAGATGATCAAGGCGATCAAACCGGACATCAAGATTGGCATGATTGGTGCCAAGGTCGCGGTTGAACCCGAGAAGAGCCTCATCTCAGGTAGAGCAGTCGACTTTGTCGCACGAAACGAGTTCGACTTCACGATCAAGGAGGTTGCTGACGGCAAGCCATGGGCTGACATCAAAGGACTGTCCTATCGGAACGAGCACGATGTTATCGTCCACAACGAAGACCGTCACGTTCTCGGAGACATGGACTCCCTTCCGTGGGTGACGCCGGTCTACAAGCGGGATCTTACGATCGAGAACTATTACGGCGGATATCTAAAGCATCCCTACATCTCGTTCTACACCGGACGGGGATGCAAGTCGCGTTGCACGTTCTGTCTGTGGCCCCAGACCGTAGGAGGACACAAATATCGGGTGCGTTCCGTCGAGAACGTTGTCGCGGAGATGCGATGGGCCAAGGACGCCTTTCCGCAAGTGAAGGAGTTCTTCTTTGACGACGACACGCTGACTGACAACCTGCCGCGCGTCGAAGAATTGGCAAAACAACTCGGCAAGTTGGGTGTCACCTGGTCGTGCAATGCCAAGGCCAATGTTCCACGCAAGACTCTGGAGGTCATGAAGGGCAATGGCCTGCGCCTCTTACTTGTAGGTTATGAGACTGGCAATCAGCAGATTCTGTTCAACATCAAGAAGGGCATGCGAGTCGAGTTCGCGCGGCAGTTCACCAAGGACTGTCACGAGCTTGGTATCGTCATTCACGGTACTTTCATCCTGGGCCTGCCTGGCGAAACCAAGGAGACGATCCAGCAGACACTGGACTTCGCCAAGGAGATGAACCCTCACACCATCCAGGTGTCGCTCGCAGCCCCGTATCCGGGAACCTTCCTTTACCGCCAGGCGAAAGAGAACGGCTGGCTGTACAACGAGGAAGTCGACCTTCTCACCCAGGAAGGGACGCAGATCGCGCCGCTGAGCTACCCCCATCTCAACCACACCGAGATTTTTGCATCGGTCGAAGATTTCTACAAAAAGTTCTACTTCCGGCCGTCTAAGATCGCATCCATCGTGGCCGAGATGATTGCCAGTCCGGAGATGATGAAGCGCCGCCTGCGCGAGGGAGTTGAGTTCTTCCGCTTCTTGCGCACACGGCATGAGACTAACTGACCCCCGTCGTCAGGTCACCCGCGGGCCCGCCACTCTTTGTGAATCTGGCGGCCCTCCATCCATTGCCACGACAGTAGCGACACCACTCCCAGTAGCACCTCCCGCACCCGCTTGGCCATGGAGACGGCCAATGCCAGTTCCGCATCGATACCGAGCGTCTGGCCAAAGATGATCAAACCGGCTTCCTGAACTCCCAGGCCTGCGGGTATGACGAAAGCGACGTGGCGTATCGCTTGAGTCAGGCTCTCGAGTGCGATTGCTGCGCTCCAGTCAACCGCGTGGCCAAATAGCCGCAACGCAAACCAGATTTCGAACGATCCCGACAACAACCCGACGAACTGCAAAAAAACGGTCACGAGGAGCGCGCGGTGGCGGCTCAGAGTCGCCCGTATCTCCCGATCAAGCGATGCCGCGCCTTCGGACAGCGGACTTGCCCCGACGAGCCCAAGCAGGAAGCCATGCATGCGCTCAAACAAGGACCCGTATCGCAGCAGCCATGCCGTCACCAGAGGAACCGGCAGGGTGAGCACCACCGCAAGCAGCAAGCGGGAATGCCCATGGAAGCTCATCCCGACAAGGAGCAGCAGCGACACCCCTACTACAAAGAAAAGATAGATGGCGAAGAGGGTCAGCAGGATCTCAACAATGATACTTGCGCTGGCCTCCGCCACAGACAAACCACGCCAGCGCAACAATCGCACCCCTACTACCCCACCGCCCACGCTGGCGACGGGTAGCAAACGGTCAATCGCCTCACGCACCGTCGTGGCCCAAAATAGATAACCCAAGCCTACGTGACTGCCGGGCTTTGCCTTGCGCAGGAGAATGGCCCAGCCGAGCGCATAAGGAAGAAAATACAGTATGCGATAGGGGAGCAGGCAAAGAAGCGGCCAGCCTGCCAAGGTCAGGACATGGACCATGGACGCAAAATCAACGCGCACCGCCAGAGTCACCAGGACGGCAACACCAAGGACGGCACCGACGTACATTGCTGTTTTCAACCCAGTCGTGCTCGCTACTCAGGGCAGGGCATATAGGTCGCGGCCGTTCACAACGAGTGTGGGATACTACCGACACGCGAGCCGCGGCGAATAGTTTTCGACATAGCGCACAACTGCGCAATCGAATACAGGCACCAAGCCCCGCATGTCCTTGCGATTGCGGGAGCAGAATGCCCACACGCGTGAACTCGCATGCCGCTCGAGATTTGCAGCGTCCCGGGCATTACAAAGAACAGGGAACCCAATTTCCTCATTTTCTCGGCTAAAGAAAGACCGACACGAAAACGCCGCCCGAGGAGGCTGTGTGAAAACGTCGGAGGCCAATTTGCTGCATGGCATTTTCGGGCACGTACGTTCGCTATCGTCCGAATTGTTGGACGCATGAGAAGCTGACCTCGAGGAACCTACGCGATCAGGGGGTAAAACTTCCGAAGACGCTACCACGCAAACTTTCCCAGCACATTCTGAGCGGAACTGCGGAGCCGTTCAGTCACGCAGGACGAACTCAGCCAAAAGAGATCTCGCTAACGTTCGATGACGCCGATCACGATGAGGTCACTCGAGTCGTCGACAAGTTCCTCAACATTTAATTGCCGGCCCTGGTCGATGACTTCGCTGAACGAATTTCGAACAAAACACTCAGGGACCTCAAGAAGAGTTGGACAGAAGAGCAGAGACTGCAGCAAATCGATCTGGTGGGGTTCCGCGAGCGGATGGAGGAAACCTGGGGTAAGCCGCTAGGGCAGCTACGGATGCTGCTTACCATCGGGCGTGAATGGTGCGGCGAAGCGCATAGGGAGGCCGACGATTCAGCGACAAATGGGAAGTCGCCCTTCAAGATACTGATGGTGCGCCTCCCAGTTCGCTCTTGTCAGGTAACGGACGAAATCATCTGTCTCCTGGAGAACGGTTTCGCGGACGGCGCGATGGCTCGCTGGAGAACCTTGCACGAAATTGGCGTCGTGGCCGCGGTCATCTCCAAGTTTGGGGACGACATCGCCGAGCGATACCTAGCACAGGCTGTGGAGTCCAGGCGCGCGATGAAGAAGTACATGGATTGCTGTGCGGACCTCGGTTCCAGGCCCATCGGTGCTTGGGAGGTGAGGAAGATCGAGAGGAAATATAACGCTGCAATTGCGCGATACGGTCAGACGTTTAAGTCAGACTACGGTTGGGCCGCGCATCATCTGAAAATGACTCGCCCCACTTTTGCCGACCTTGAGGCGGCAGCTGGCGAACCGCGCGGCTACCACTACTTATCATTTGACGACGAAGTCATTAGAAGAGCGGCGCAGAATGATCCTATCGGCTTCGTAGCCGGACTTCGGGCTTCGGCGTAGGGGTGGCGGAGAGAGGGATTCGAACCCTCGAAGGGCTTTGACCCTTACACCCTTAGCCGGGGCGGGCTCGCGAGCGGGCGACCGGCGGAATCCCGCAGTTACATCGAACCCAGACACACAGGTAGCAGTCCCGCCCGCGCGTTTGGACACTTTTTGGACACTTTTCTGATGGCCGTGCCTAAGTGCTTGATTTATTGGCGTCCCAACGGGAGAAAGTTCGAACTCGGAAGCCCTTCTCGAACCTGAGCAAGAGGCCCTCTTCGAAACGCTAGAGCAATGGAACGATCAGCTTAAGCGTCTAAAGCCTATTGGAAGGCCGAAGCCATGAGGAACAGGGCCCCTCGTCATATCCCGTCATTCCCACTTACAGCGCTCCGGATTCCACATCTTGTCCGGAGATTCGGCGAGAAGTACCGGATCCGCAAACGCGCGCACGAGCTCTAGCACGACAGCAAAGTCCGTAGGAATAGCGGACTCCAAGTGGTTCTTCCTCAACCACGCCAGCCAACGCGGCTGAGCAAATTCCGCGTAGCCCGCAAATACGGAAGTCAGTGGCACAAGGACAATCCGCCGATACTGAGCGACACAACCTAACGACGCTCGCAGCGTCACAGGTTGGACGGCATGGCGGCGCGCGAGTACATATATGTCGACGAAGTCGCGCCACCGAGTGTTGGCACTGCCTCTCGCGATAGCCGTAATGATTTTCTCGGCAAGTACCATTTCCAAGGGATAGCCGCGGATGAGCAGCTTGCCGTCGAGGAGACGCGGGAAAACGACCTGCTGCGGCTCTGGCCAGATCGGATCACCGACATTCACGTCTACATGTAGCCGAATCATCGCTCTTGACAACTGCCCGCCAAGAGTCACGCGGACACCGTTATAGCTGTCCTCCTCCCTGATCAGACCCGCAGTAGCGCCACCGGAATCGAATTCCAGCCCGTCGTCCAGCAAGATGCCGGCCACCTTGCGAACGACACCAAGGACCTCGTCAACACTGTTCTCAAGCGCTCGAGCCGCAAGGTCGATATCACGTGTGGGCCGCCGTGCCTCGAGCGCCGCCAACAGCACACCACCTTTGAGAACGAATTTCTCCGCAAACTCGGAATGCACCAAGCGATCGAGGAAACACTCGAGCGCATACAGTTGAATGAGCTCGTCGGTAGGCCGCCCCATACGCCTGGCTTCACGCTGGAGATCGAGATAACGCCTCCCTGCCAATGTCTCCTTCGTCGCGCGTTTCACAGCACGATCTCGAGAGCTTGGCGAACGGCCCGATCAGCCCCATGAAAATGCTTTGCCATCTCGATCAGGGTAGTTGGTTTTGCACCCCGACGACGAAGCCACCGGCGAAGCGCTTCCCACGCGACGTCCGCACCTTCCCGGTGCCTGAGTCGGATGACGTCGACCAGCGAGCGCTCAGCCGAGTACAAACCGACTTTGAAGCCTTCACCGATGTTGACTTCTTGGCGTCCGAGATCGAAGGTCTTTTTAGCGAACACATGGATATTAATGACAGGCCTCAATACCGGAGTTCGCGTACCACGAGGAATCGCGACATCTATTCGATCCGGAATTGCGTCCGTAAGGTCGTGGCGAGCGAGGGCCGTGAGTAGGCACAACGTTCCGCGAGAAGCCCGACAAGCGACCTCCAGAAGATCTTGGTCTAGTTCCGGCGCATCCGACCAGCGATAAAGTCCGCGGGCGATCTGCTCGATCAGTCCCCTACTCCTGTAGGCGTACAGGCGCTCCGCAGAAATGCCAGCGCTTCTGGCCGCGGTATAGGTAAAGACCGTCGGTAACCCTTCCCGATTGGGTGCTGGAGCTTTAGAGCGCATATCGATGATATCGTAGACATATATGTCTAGCCTGTCTACATTATCATCGGCTGCGGCTTTTTGCGGAACAGACTCGGGGCCAGGCGTCTCGCACCGGGCCCTATCTTGCGAGTGCAAAATTGGCGCCTACGAGGGGCTCTGGGCGTGACACGAGACCAGGTTCAAGTCGATTGCGGAAGCGTTTGGCGCCCACTCAGGGGCAATTCCGTCCGACTTCGTTCCTAAGGCGGATATCCGCAAGGACCCCCGGGCAGCGCTCGCGGCGATTCCGCGGTTCCGCGTGAAACGAGACCGCGTATCCTCCAACGACCAGATATTTAACGTGGCCTTCGTTGAAGGCGGATAAGAGTTCTTTGAAGTCTTGGTGCATCCCGGACCTCGCCGTTTAATGAATAGAGGTCGAGCGTGAGCTCCATTACAGCGCGGATCCGCTCGCTTGCCGGCAGGCTTTGCCAAGCTCGGTATTGATCGGCCTTCATCGCCTCGTGGCTGCTGTAACGGGTGATACGCTTGTCCATGGTCGAAACCTAGCATACGTCGCAGCGAGGAAAGCCGCCCCCAACGACCCTCGACCAAACGGCCGCAAGATCGTAACTTATTGATTTTATTGGCGTCCCAAACGGGAGAAGTTCGAACTCGCCGGGGTAACGAGAATCAGTCACCAGAAGGCGATCTGGACACACTCTTTAGAACCCTCAAAGACTGGAACCAGCAGCTTAAGCATTTGAAAGATAAGCTAGCTCTCCTACAGCTCGGCCCGCGCCAAGTCGGGAAGACCACACTCGCCCGCAACATCGCTTCGCGCAAAGCCAAGTCCAATGCCCTGTATCTGGACCTCGAGAGGCCCGTCGATCAGCGTCGCCTGCAGGACGCAGACACCTTTCTAAGAGCTCAAGCCGGGAAACTGGTTGTTATCGATGAGATCCATCGGGCCCCGTCACTATTCGAGATCCTCCGCGGCATTATCGATGAGCGGCGCGCTGCTGGAGAGCGATCGGGACATTTTCTATTGCTCGGCTCGGCCGCGATCGAACTGATGCGCCAAGCGTCTGAGACGCTGGCGGGTCGCGTTGCATACGTAAACCTCGATCCGATCGACGCCCTGGAGTTTCCTTCCCAGATCGGCGACACCGATCGCTTATGGCTACGCGGCGGCTTTCCCGAGAGCGTACTCGCATCCAGCGATGCCGCGAGTCTCGACTGGCGGCGCGACTTCATCCGCAGCTATCTCGAGCGCGACGTGCTGATGTTCGCTCCGCGCATGCCTGCCGAGACTATCGGCCGACTGTGGACGATGCTCGCGCACGCGCAAGGCACGCAACTCAACCTGTCACGGCTAGCGTCGAGCCTTGGAGTCACATCCCCTTCCGTAAGCCGCTACATCGATCTATTGGTCGATCTGCTCCTCGTATGTCGGCTACGCCCGTGGGCCGGCAATGTCGGCAAGCGTCTTGTACGGACTCCGAAGGTCTACATTCGCGACAGCGGACTGACGCACGCACTGTTGGACATCGAGACTTGGGAGAACGTTCTCGGTCACCCAGTGGCCGGCCCAAGCTGGGAAGGCTTCGTCATCGAGAACCTCATTGCAGCGGCCGGCGAGCGACGCACTGCGTACTACTACCGAACCGAGGACGGCGCTGAGATCGACTTGCTCTTCGAGCGAGGCGGCAAACCAGAGATCGCCATCGAGATCAAACGCTCGTCAGCTCCGACTCTCTCACGCGGCTTTCACACCGCACGAGAGGCGCTCAAGATAAAACAGAGCTATCTCGTTCACAGTGGTACAGAAACGTGGCCAGAGAGCGAAGGGGTCACCGCGATCGGTCTCGTAGAGTTGATGCGCAAGCTGGCGTCGTAGCCCCCCAAGAGCCCTAGAGGCCAGGACATGCTAAATTTGGCTCATGGACTTTGTTGTTAGCATGCCAGACTAGGTAGCTCGCCAATGGGGTGACAATCCCAAGGAGATTGTGGCGTGCGTTTCGTCGCCGCCGATTTACCCTAACCATGTAGCCATGGACGCATGGTGGGCAAGAGCGCAGTGACGGAGGATCTGTCAGATCAGTCCTCCAAGTAGCCTCAGCGCCATCCACTTTCCGGAGATTTCCGCACGGCCGCCAGCGCTGACGCCGCCGGGGAACCCCTACCCGTTCTTCCGGCCGAAACTTGGCCCTTGAGGTGAAGGAGCTGTCCTTCTTCACGAATCTTGACCATGGAGAACGCGCCGAAGGGCTTCCACACAGTCGGGGGATCATGACTTTTAGCCATCTGAAGCTCTCATCCCCATTCCAGTAGCGCAATCCGCTCTCTCGCGCGGCGCCCCAGCATACTGTATCGACCATGGCTCCTCCTCTGTGCCCCTGCAACCCCCCCAATCAGCGAATGAACTCAGCTGATGGATGCGCTCGCGGGAACTCCCGTATGTAGTCGAAGAATCGGGATAACGTACGATCGCTCTTGGTAAGGGTGCCAGGCTGAAGGTGAATGGTCTGCATGTTCATGAGATCGTCAATCACGACCCGCTGCTCGAGCTCTGCGACTTCCTCGAGGAACCGTTCGACTTCTTCCGCGGTACCGCTGTCTTTGCGTGTACACACGGTGATGAAAACAGTTGATCGGCCAGGACGGTTGAGCGTGAACGGCGACACGAAGCCGAACCAGCGTCCGGCGAAAACCGTGCTCTGGTAGTACATGCTCGTGCCGACGATACCGATGCGGTGCTTCACCGGATCGCCGGTGACATGGGTGCCTGCAAACTCATAAAACATCGAATGGTCCGTCCATTCGACGGCTTCGTGCGGGTTGTCGCCGTTGATCTCGATGCCATGCAGATATCGGATATGTTGCATATCCGGAGTGTTGGCACACAGAACCCAGGGATCGGTTGGAATCTCTTCGCCGAAAACCTTCGTCTTGAATACGAGGTCTGCCTCGGGATAGGGAAAATCCGGCAACTGGTAGTGCGGCTCGAGGCCGTTGTAGGCCCAGAGGAGACCGTATTTCTCGCAGACCGGGAAGTCGAACAGGCGTGCCTGGCCCGGTATCGGGTCTTTGCTCGGCATCCCGGTGCACCGGCCGTCCGGGCCGTACCGAAAATGGTGAAAGACACAGCGCACATTCCCGTTGACCATATCCCCTATCGACAGGTCGGCGCCGAGGTGCGGGCAATAGGCGCTCATGACATGGGGTTTGCCTTCGAGGTCGCGCCAGACGATAACCCGGCCGTCGAGGAAGTTGAATCCGCGCACAAAGTTGGAGGTCGCGGCACTCGACATACAGATCGGAAACCAACTCTGGGTGAACATGCCGCCTTCGCCTTCGAAAGGCACTGCTTTGCCAAGCGGGCGCCGCAACGCAGTCTTGAGGGCTTCAGTGCGGGGAAGCGGATCTTTCACTGACATCGCTTGGCTCCGGAAGGTTTGTGGTGTGTGGGGCAGGAGATTGTCGCGCCTGCCGCTGCGTGGCTACCTGTCCATTGGACGAGCCGTCGCACACGGGTGCCAGCGGACCTGAGGCAGTCGTTACCTGTCCGAACGGACAGGTGCAATTCGCCGATCGGACGTGTGGGCGTGAGGCCGTCGCCATGGGAAAAATGGCGCTACTTCCGCTCACACATTCGGAGTTATGAAGATGGGTACGGCTAAGGCATTTCTATTTGTTGTGACTTCTCACGATCAGCTCGGTACTACCGGTAACAAGACGGGAAGCTGGTTGGAGGAGCTGGCTGCGCCGTACTGGCGATTGAAGGATGCGGGCTACGCCGTCGATATCGCCTCACCCAAAGGAGGACCGGCCCCGCTCGATCCCATGAGTCTCGAGGACAACTGGATCAGTGCGGCGGGCCGGCGCTTCATGGGGGATGAGCGGGCCACCAGAGCGTTGGCCGACACGAAGCGTCTCGACACCGTGAAGGCCGACTACTACGTCGGTCTGTTCATGGTAGGCGGTTCCGCCACCGTGTGGGACTTCCCGAACAATCCCTCGCTCAAGAAGATCATTGAAGATTACTTCCCATCGCGAAAGATCATTGCCGGTGTATGCCACGGCGTGATCGGGCTGATCCAGGCGGTCGACAAGAATGGGGAGCCTCTGGTCAAGAATCGCAAGGTCACCTCGATCAGCAACGCTGAAGATGTGATGATGGGGCTGGACAAGGTGGTCCCCGTGCTACCGGAGGAGATGCTCCGCAAATTGCGTGGTGTGTACAGTTGCGCAGCACCGCTCGCTGAGCACGTTGTGGTCGACCCGCCCCTCTTCACCGGTCAGAACCCCGCATCCGCGGATCCACTGGCACGAGCGATCTTGACTCATCTCGAGCGCACGAGCGAAACCAACGTAAGGAAGTCAATCGCCTGATCCAACCGTCCGTAGCCGCCGCTTGTAAGCAAAGCGACTTGCATCCGGCCGCTACGGCGGGGTCACCTCGAGATGCTGGATCTCAACCCCGGTGAATCTCCGCCAAGGTGCGATAACGCGCCAGTGCCTGAGTCCGATTCTGCGCTTGCAGCTTGCGATAGATGTTGCGGAGATGAAACTTGACCGTCGCTTCACTCAACCCGAGGCGGTGCGCGGCGACTTTGTTCTGGTGTCCCTCCCCCAGCAGCATCAAAATCTGCCGCTCCCGGGCGGTCAACGGGTCTTCGAGCGAGGACTGCGGCTCACTGAGTGCTTGATGAGCTTGCGGCCGCTGGGTGACCAGTTGCGTCATCTCGGGTTGCCACGCACGCAGGCCCTCACCGCCGTCGAGAAACAACCTGATAGGCAGGCTTCCCTTACACAGCTTGCGAGCGGCCGCGAAATGAAGAGCTGACTGCTCTGCATTTCCCCTGCTGTGACTCAGCCTTGCGGCAGCAATCTCCAGCTGCACTGAAAATCGGGTTGCGCTCGTCCTGGAGCTCATCTCGCGCGCCACGCTCATCAGATCTTCAGCGCGCTCGAACTGCTCCTGACACTCAGCGGTGCGAGCACCCACCAGGGCTGCGCCGATGCGCTCCTGCCAGGTCAGGAAAGCAGGCAGTTTCCAGAGCGCCTCGCGCTGGCCGATGTTGAGCGCCAGCGCCTCCACTTGAGCCCGATCGACCTCGCCCAGCTGCAGAGAAATCTCGATGCCCAGCAACTTCAGAGCCCAGTCCAGACGCGGACAGTTGCGGCGCTTAGCCAACTCGGTGCCATAGGCAATGATTCCCCGAGCCTCGCTGCTGCTGCCCTGCGTCAGTGCCGAGCGTGCCGCCTGCACGTGGCTCCAAATCTGAATCTCAGCCCAGGGCTCTACGGCCGCAACGGTGCCAACCAGGTCGGTCATGTCAGTCATAGGGTCCGGTTGGCCGAGCTCAAACATCAGTCCAGCTCGCACGGTCGCCACCATCGCACGCAGACGCTGATCGTTTGGAAAGAAGATCCGAGTAACCTGCTCAGCGAGCGTGATCTCTTCCAGAGCACGCTCGAGATCATTCAGCCAGTAGCGGATGAGTACGCGATGAACGTGCATGAAGATGGCACCGAAGACCGCTTCGGTCTCTCCATATTCTCGTGCCGCCGTGTTGACCAGGTCCTCCGCTGCCTTGATATCACCCAAACAGAATCGGTCCCACGAAAGAAACACATAGGCCTGGGCCCTGTTTTCATGGTCTGACTCAGCGCTGTTCGCCAGAAATCGCAACAAGGCGGGTGCAGTGTCGGCATGCTGCGTGTCGTCACGCAATCCGGCCACGATCGCTTCCACGAGGGCGAGCTTGTCGCTCTCGGCAGCGGCGTCTCCGAGCTCTGTCCGAGCTGCATTCCTGGCCTCCTCCACATGTCTGGCAGCCTCGGTGAGATTGCCTTCGTGTGCCTGAATCACCGCCAGAGACAAATGTTGACCCACTGGCGCTCCTTCTGGAGCCATGCCAACAGCCTCGAGCAGCTCGTGAGCCGCGGAGACGCCCTGTTCGACGACCAGGTTCGCGTATCCGACCTTCTTCAACAGATCGAGTGCCTGCTCGCGATCGCCAGCCTCGACGGCATGCCGCAAGGCATCGGCATTGCGCTGGCGCGCCGCAAACCAGACTGCAGCCCTGCGGTGTGCCGCCTGGTGCTCGTCCTCAGCCAACCAGGCAAGCCGGGTTTTCAGGAAACGCCGCAGCATTTCCGGAAAATAAAACTCCTGCGATCCCCGGTGCTTCAATAAGATCCCATCGATCCGATGCAGGCGCTCGATCAGGTCTGTGGCGTTGCAACCTATCAGGGCATTTGCCAGGGAAAGATCGAATCGCTCCACAATGACCAGTCGGCTGATCGATTCACGCATCTCGGCGGGCAACGCTTCCAGGACTTCGGATCTATAGTATTCGTAAAGCTGATCCTGCCAATCATCGGCACTGGTGAAGTCCCGCTGCGAAAGCTCCATCACTCGTCTTGCAAAGCCCAGTGCGACAGCCTCACCGCTGGTCTCATACTGCAGACGCCGTGTGTAGAGCTCCGGGACACCTGAAAACAGGGCGTGCGTTTCCAGCGGCGTCAGATTGAGATCGGACGGGCCGACTTCGAAGACCTGATCGCGAGCCCGTAGGTCCGCCAATGGCATGTTGAGCCGCTTGCGGCTGGCGATCAACAACCGTGTCGTTACGGCATGATCCAGAAAGCCGCTCAGCAAGTCGCCGATGGCCTCGGTATTGGCTCGCTCATATTGATCCAGCACAATAACCAGCTGGGTTCCCGCGGTGTTACAAACGGACGCGAGATGCTGGGCCAGCTGAACGGTAGGTCCCCCCGAAAGCGCACTGGGAATGCCACTGAAGGCTGCGGCAATGTCGCTGCAGCCGCCCTGCTCGGCCGCCGCCGCAAGCCCCGCCACGAATCGCAATGGATCGCAGTCCGCGCTGTCCAGTGTCAACCAGGCCACGGGCCGATCCATGTCCTGACAGACCGCGCGCCACTGTCCCAGCAGAGTCGTCTTGCCTGAACCGGCAGGTCCCCGGATGATCGACAGCTGTTTGAGAAGAGTGGCCGCAGTCAGGTTGCGGAGCAGATTCTTCCGGACGACTGACTGACCTGACAGCGGGCGCGGCGCGTACCGATAAGGCAGGGTCGCGCTGGCTTGAGATCTCACTCGGTCAGACAACGCCAATCCCCCGATGAGCGAGGCGGTGAGCAAAAGCCTCGAGTCACGATTGTTGCACCGGTATCTGAGTGGCGCAAGCACGATTGCTCGGTCAGGAAGTGGGAAATCCCGTCCGTTCGGATAGGTTTTACACGCCAATCACACTGGACAGCCCCCCGTTCCAACGGGCGGCTAGGCATGGACAATGGGCACGAACGAATCTGCCGCATCGCCTGCAGCTGCGGGCGACCACTATAGAAGCTAGCGGCCGATTGGGCCACGGGGGACAAGATCAATGCAGCGCTCGAACCGACCTGTTGACAGAGCTTGCCTTTTGGCGAGCGTCGCATTTGTCAGCGCCATACCGCTGGCTCGCGCTCAAGCTGAGGACGGGACCAGCCCGGCGGCAACGGATTCGCCTCTGGAGCTGCAGGAGATCACGGTCACAGCGCGCCGGCGCAGTGAGAATCTACAAAGCGTCCCCATCGCGGTAACAGTCCTCACCAGTGACGAGATCGCAAGCGCCGGGGTAAAGAGCGTCGGCGATTTTGCCAATCTCACCCCGAACGTCACTTTCGACAATACCCTCAGTCTCGGAACCAACTTTCTGACCATACGCGGCCAGACTCAGGCTCAATACGGGCCGCCTCCGGCCGCTGTCGTCGTAGATGGCGTTCTGCAGATGTCGCCCCTGCAATTCAATGTCGATGAGTTCGATCTCAAGCAGGTCGAAGTCCTCAAGGGTCCACAAGGAGCGATCTATGGGCGCAATGCGATCGCCGGCGCGATCAACCTCACGACACTGAAGCCGGGACCCGACTTTGAGGGCCATGCGCTGGCCGGTTGGGCACACGGCGATGAGTCGGACGGCAAGGCATCTGTCAGTGGACCGGTCATTCCAGGGCTGCTCTACGTACTTGGCGGTGTGTCCTACGAGAATCGCCGCGGTCAGGTGCGCAACATAACGACAGGCACCTATTCCGACAAAATGCGCGATGCCACCGGCCGGCTTCGGGTGGTGCTGACACCCAGCGATCACCTCGAGGCTGACCTCAAATACACTTATTCCGACGCCAAGGGTCACGATCCGGACTATGTAACCAGCCGCTCAGGTAATCCATCGATCGGCACAGACCCTCTGGATGCAAACCGTGCGGGTACCAATCCTCGCAAGCTACACGACCTTTCGGGTCGTCTGAATTGGGACCTCGGAAATATGACCTCCACGCTGACCCTTGCTTATGTCAACGTGACGGAAAGCATCACGGAAGACCTCGACTATACGCCACTGGATTTTCTGGCCGCGGAACAAGACGAGCAGCAGAGAGGTTTCTCGCAGGAATTTCGGCTGGCATCGCCCTCTTCAGGGAAGCTCCATTGGCTGGTCGGGGCTTATCACGTGCGGCTCAGCGCCTTCAGGGGCGCCAATATATTCGTCGATCCGTTCTATTTGGGACTGGCTCCCGCGCCCACGCACGCCGACGTTCTACTGGCCGCCTCGGGCGACCACGATGTCGACAGCACGGCCGCAGGGTTCGGCCAGGTTCAGTACGATCTGACTTCCGAGCTCAGCCTCGAAGCTGATCTGCGCTACGATTCCGACCGCCTGCACCAGAGCTCAGCTGATGGAGCGGACCGGGAGGCTAACTTCAGCAAGTGGCAGCCGAAGGGTACCGTAACATACAAGCCCACCGCCGATCTGACACTGTATGGTTCCATCGGACAGGGCTTCCGCAGCGGTACGTTCAATGCCAGCGGCGCCAGCTTCGGCGCTCCCGTGGTTCGTCCGGAGACCGCGACGACGTATGAAATGGGCTCAAAGGCGCGCCTGCTCGGGCACAGATTGACTATCAACGCCGCGGTTTATCAGACGGATCTCGAGGACGGGCAGTTCAATCTGTTCGATGCGGCCGGCGCGACCAATGTTCGCATCAATATCAACAAAACCCGAATTCGGGGCTTCGAGGTCGAAAGCGCGCTGCGCGTGCTCGACAACTTTCGTGTAAACGCCAGTGTTGGCTACACCGATCCGAAGGTCACGGCCTTCACACCGCCACCGGGCTACGCCGGCACGGCGGCCACCTACCTCGGCAACAGCCCGCCGCGCGTCGCCAAAGTGACAGCCAACCTGGGACTAGACTTTGATTTTCCCGTATCGCAGCGCTTGCGGCTATTCGTACGCCCAGACTACCGTTACACCGGTTCCTACTATTGGAACCTCGAGAACAGCTGTAAACGGCCGGCGTACCAGCTACTCAACATCAGAGTGGGTGTGCGTGACTCGGATGATCGGTATGCGCTGACGGGATTTGTCAAGAATGCGTTGAACGAGAAGATCACACCTGAATATCAGGCGTTCATCAACTCAGGTTTGCCCACTGGCAAGGATGTCTACTATCCCCCGGTGGGAAGCGTCTACGGCGTGGAGCTCAGCTATCGCTTTTAGCACCACACGGCGGGGGACATCGTCCCCCGCTGTGGGCATTGCACGTGAACAACCGGAGGTTCAAACGCGTCCTGGTGCAAAGAAGTCTGCTTCGACGCGCCAGGTGTCTTCGCATCGCCGCCAGGTCGCCAGATAGCGAAACGTCACTTCCGCTTCCTCGTTTCGGGATTGCAGATAGGCGTTCGACACTTCGTAGGCTAAATCCACATCTGCGCGAATGGTCAAGGGTACTTGCCGGACCGAGCTGAATTGCGTAAATAGCCCTTCGAAAAGGCTGATCAGAGCTTGTCGTCCGATTACAGCGTGATCGCCCGGGGAGACCAGCGGCTGCAGGTTGTCTGGCACGTAGTAGTCGCTTACCAGGCTCACAGCATCTGCGGCGGCGAAGTGCCTTTCGAAGCGGCGCGCTCGTTCAGCTAGCAATGATTTCAAATTTTCCGATGCTTCGTACACGACACACTCCTCGTTTTATAGAGGCCGGCTGGCTGCCGGCTTGCACTGCGGCGGATGTGACCAGATTGGCCTGCCGGGTATGCTTCGCCTAGCCGTCCGTTAGGATGGCGTTACATGGCATCCCTGAGAGGAATATTGATGTTGGCGAGCTTTTCGAGGTTCGGTCTGGCGCGCGAGGCAATCAATTGCCGCGCGGCGACCTGATCCTTCGGCCTGTTGATGGCGTCCACGGCGATGAGCTCGCCCTGGCGCAGATAACAGGCGCTGAAGCTCCGCGAGGCCGCCTCTCCTCGCAACACCACCTCGTCATGGCCTTGCGAGAGGCCGACAATGACGAGCTTCAAGTCGTACTGATCTGACCAGAACCACGGCACCTTGTGAACTGTCCTGTCGCCTCCCAAGATGTTGAGGGCCGCGCAAAGCCCCTGCTCAACCGCGTTGTCAACGGACTCGAGGCGCACGCGCCGATCGTAGTGGAGACTGACCTGGCTCGTGCAATCGCCGGCGGCATAGATCATGGGGTCCGAGGTGCAACAGTAATTATTGATGGTAATGCCGTTGGAGCATTCCAGCCCACTGGCAACGGCCAGCCCGTCAGTCGGTAACGCTCCTACTCCAACGACCACCAAATCCGCCGCATATTCGGTCGCGTCCTCTGTAATGACCCCACGTACTCGGCCCGAACACGAGTCGCCGACCAGCATGTGTACTGTCGAGCCACGCACGATCCTCACCCCATGGCGCGAATGTTCCGCTTCGTAGAACGCCGACACCGCACTGCAGGTAACCCGATTCATGACCCGATCAGCTATCTCGAGTACCGTGACTTGCGCACCCAGCTCTCGTGCTGTTGCAGCCACTTCCAGCCCGATGTAGCCCCCTCCAACCACGACCAGGCGCCGGCCGTCGCGGAGGTCGGTACGTATGCGTTCGACATCGGCGATCGTACGTAGGTAGTGGACACCGAGGAGATTGGCGCCCGGCGCCTGGAGGCGACGAGGATGGCTGCCGGTGGCCAAAATCAGTACGTCATACGCAATGGTGGAGCCGTCATCGAGGCGAATGCGCTGCTCGCGCCGCAAGATCTCTTCTGCGCGAGCTCCCAGATGAGTCCGCACCGCATGCTCCTCGTAAAACTGCGGAGCGCGCAACGCCAAACGCTCAGGATCCAACGTACCGGCAAGGAACTTCTTGGACAGTGGGGGTCGCTGATAGGGCAACCTCGGCTCGTCCCCTACCAGAACCAGTCCCTCCGTAAAGCCTCTGCGACGCAGGGTATAGACAGCTTGGTCGGCCGCCTGCCCAGCCCCAACGATCACAATCTGCCGTGGCACGCTTTAGAATCTCGACTGCGCAGTGATGCCCGCCGTCAGTGGTCGGGTGGCTGACCCGTAGGGCGTCGGTGCTCCTGGGCTGTCGTTTTGCACGTTGATGATCGGGTGGATGTTCAGCGCGTTGTCGACAAACAGGGAGACATCCCACGAGGACAGTTGCACCCCATAGCGGAGCCTGAGGTCCAGCGACGAGCTGTCGGGCCGCACATACGGGTTGAAGTTGGCGGAGGCTGGGTCGGTAATCTGTGTCAACCCACGGTTCTTGCTCCGGAAATCCGCATCGGCGCGGAAGTAGCTGTGTACGCCAAAGGGACCGGTGAACTTGAGTTCTCCTGAGCCGACGATGGTCCACGGCGTCTGGCCGAGCGTCCAGCCGCCGGTAACAAGGTTGAACCCATTGCTTCCGGGGATTGTCTGGGTGAATTTGGCATCGTCGTAGCTGAGCATCAGGCTCAGCAGCAGCTTCGCTACGGGCGCGTAGCTGGCTTCCAAGTCCACTCCTTTGCTCACCGCCCTGCCCAGATTCGCCGTAATGCTGCTCGCACACAGGGGACTTATCGAACCGCTGAGATCAACCGGTCGGATGATGTCGAGCCAATCGATGTGATAAACACTCGTTGCCAGACGGAAGTTTGCAGTTGGACGCAGCTTCACGCCAAGCTCGTAGCTGCGCACCCGATCGGATCGATAGGTTTTCGGAGCCTCGACATTGCCGTTTTGGTCAACAAAGCCGTCCGCAAGCAGCGCGGCCCCGCATATGGTCGGATCGACGCTGCGGTTGACGCCACCAATCCGAAAACCCTCGGACATCGAACCATACACCATATTGTCGGGGTCGAACTGGTAGGCAAGGATGTAGCGCGGGGTCTTGGGCGTCTCGTAGTGCTTGCCACGGTCATCCCCTGGGCCGCCCGCGAAGGGCCCATCGCGAGCATCGTGGTAATCCGTATAAGTGCGCGCCGCGCGCAACCCTGCCGTCGCTCGCAAACGCGCGGTCAGCATCACATTGACTTCGCCAAATCCCGCAAGCTGCGCATCATGAGATACAACCCGGTCGGAATAGGAATACTGACCGTCTACGAGTGGCAGGTTGAACAGCGCCAGTGATACGTCGTTTGAGGAAAGGGGAATGCCTGTTTCGGCGTTCAAGTACGGCTCCCGGATGCCCTCGGAGTTCATCTGCCGCGTGTCGGCGTAGAAGATACCGCCCACCCATGTGAGGCGCGCATCGGTGTCGGTGGACTGCAAGCGCAGCTACTGCGTCCATGCGCTTTGTGTATTGTCGATGAGAGTGTTGTTGTAGTAACCCGGTGTTGCAAAGATGGCTCGCAGGATTTGCTCGTTGCTCTGGCCGAAATAGGCCGATAGCGGATTACCGCTGCCATCGGTGGACTGCCAGACTCCGGACAGTGTATTGGTCAAAAGTCGGCGCGAGTCGCTGAAGTTTCTCTCGCTCCGATAGTAATAGGAAGTATTGGAAATCAACGCGACCGGACCCGTGGCCCACTCGAGTTTGACGGCGGCGAGCGCGGATCGATTCGTGTCCGGGGACGCCGCTCCCGAGCCGTTCACGTAGCGCGTCTTGGCGGGATTGGAGATTATCTGCAGTACGTTGCCAGTCGGGTCGAGGATCGAACGCCAATACAGGCCCGAGTCGGCCAGATGTGTCTGTCGCAGGTAGAGCGATGGGGTAACCTTCAGGTTCTGCGTGGGCGCCCACAGCAGCGCGGCTCGTCCGGAAACGGTATCGGAGTAGTTCGCGTTCGCCGTGGCCGTCTGCGACCCAGCCACGCCATCCCCGAAGGGAATGCGATCGATGAACCCACCCTCGTGTCGGTAATGGGCGCTCACCCGAAAGCCCAGGACATCGTTGATGATCGGGCCACCCTGCGCCGCCCCGAGCTCGTACGAAGCAGCCCCATCATGGGTAAAGCCCGCTTCCGCCCGGCGATACCCGGAAGCATTCCGCAAACTCGGCTCCTGCGCGATAAAGCGGATCGCGCCCCCTTCGGCGCCGGCTCCGAAGAGCGTACCTTGGGGCCCGCGCAGAACCTCGACGCGCGCGAGATCGAAGATGTCCGGCAGCGAGTCTCCCGGACCGAAACCGATGGATCGGATCTGCACGGGCGTGTCGTCCAGGTAGATACCCGTGGTCGCCGAACCGGTCGTTTGCACTCCCGCGGTATTTGAGATGCCGCGGATCGAAATGTTGGTCTCAAATCCGGGCTGGGTGTGCAAATCAACCCCCGGAGCCATCTCGGCCAGGTCGGCCGCCGAGCGGATACCCTGTTTATCCAGTGAAGCGGCGTCAAAGACCGCCAGGCTTTCAGGCACCCGGCTGAGGCTCTCCTCGCGCCGCGTTGCTGTAACGATGACCTCCTGTATGCCGCCATCGGTCGCTACCGGACTCTGTGGCGCCTGCATCTGGGCATCCACGAGTCCCGAGGCGCCCAAACATGTAAGGATCAAGAGCACTTTGCGCGTCACGGTTAGTCCCCCCTTTTGAAGTTGTAGTACCCCCCGACCTGGAAGGCCCCGACATCCGTGCACTCAAATTCACGCGGCGATCACTCGCCAACGCATTGCGCGCCAGGCCGTGAAGCTTTAGAACGTTGGATCTGCAAAAAGAAGTCGCACCGAGCCGGGACGCACCCCGTATCGTTTGAGCGGATTCGTCGCTCTGGGATCAACTTGCACTCGATCGGCCGCCACCAGGTAAATGCGCCCGGACTCGGGGTCCAGGGCCATCGTGCGCGCCAGCGGTTGCGTCGGAATGTCGCCTAGAGAGACATAGCGATCAGACTCGTTGACCGAAATGACCGACAGAGTGCCGTCCCAGTTAGAGCTCAGCACTCGCTTGCGTGCCGCGTCGAAAAACGCAGCATCGCTGCCGAATCCGATAGGGAGCACCGCGACGATTCGACCGTCTGTGGTATCGACCACAACCATCTTGGAATTGAGGCAGGTCGCAAACAGCCGGCGTAATTCGACATCGATCGACAGGCCATGAGGTGATTCACAGGCGGCTATGGGCCAGGTCACCTCGGCCGAGGCGGTTCGAGTGTCGATGCGCTGTATTTCACGTGCGTCACCGATGTTGACGTAGAGCTTCCCATTGCCGTCGGCAACAGCGGATTCGGGCTTTCCGTGCAGAACTATTCGCGTAACGACCGAGTCATTGGCGGAATCGATGACGAGCAGTTTCTGCGGGTCTTGCTCCACGACAAACACACGCCTGCTGGCGGGGTCATACACAATCCCATCGGTATCTTCGTCCGCGGGGATTGCCCTGCGAATCCCCAGATGACCCAGATCAAACACGATCACGGACTTGGAGCGCGAGCTGCCCGCATATCCCTTGCCGATTGCGGGAACGACAGCGACACCGTTGGCGCCCGGTACCGGCACACTCCCGAGCAACTCCCCCGATCGTCCGTCAATCGCGACGATCGACGTCCCATGTGCCACATACACTCGGTGACTCGTGGAGTCATATGCGAGGTAGTCCCACTCGTCGGGCACGCCCAGCGGGATCGACTTTGTGACGCTATACAGCGTGCGGGCATGGAGTTCGGAAGCTTCAACGTGTATCGAGCCAAGCAGCGCGCAAGCGGCCAACGCCACCGATAGCAGCTGATTCATGGCTCCCGGACCTCCGCGATCACACGGCACGGCAAGCCGGTGAGATCAGTTCGATTCAGAGGCGCCGTGTATACGGTGAATGGCCTGTTGATCTCGAGAAGCGTCTTCACGTTGTTGAGGTTCTCGAGCACGAACACGCCCCGATCGGCGCAATATTGATCCACAGCGGCATGCTTCTTCGGTTTCTGCACTCCAGCGGCGTCTACTCCGATGAGCCGGACTCCGCGTGCCACGACGTGTTCCACCAGTGCGTCGGAAAGCTCCGCGCTCTTGTAGGCATAGGCGTGGCTGGTGTCGTAGCCGAGCTCATCGATCCAGCCCGAATAGAAGATGAGCGTGTCGCCCGGATCCAACTTCACCCCAGAAATATCGTCAATCTCGACCTCGCGCCCCCTGATATGCGAGATGTCCACGACCTTGCCGTTCGTCCGGAAGTATTCGAGGGGAAATACCTTGTCCATGACGTCAAAGTGCGTGCCGGCGTGCCCGGCGTCGACGATCTTCCTGACGTATTCTTCTCCGCCGCTGATCTGCGTTACGGAGATGGCAAGTGTTAGGTCGATGAGCATGTCGTCCTCCTATATTGGATCTGTGCCGCGAAACTGGCCTGCATCAGAGATCCGGTGAGATCTCAATGCGCGTGCCCGCTAGTGCGGCCGTCACGACCACTTGGCATGCGAGTCGGGAATGCCCGGCTCTATAGGCCGGGTGAGCTTCGAGCAGCCCCATCTCCTGCGGGTTTAGCCCGGATACGCCCGCGCCGCCTTCCAGATAGACATGACACGTGCCGCAACTCATCTGTCCGCCGCAGACGGACCCTATCGGAACGTTGGCGGACTGAAGTGCGCTGAGAAGTGACTTTCCTGTCGAGAGCGAGGTGGGTCGTTCGCCGTCTTCATCGATGACGGTGACCATGATGTCGTGTTTCTGGCCGTCGGGCATGCGGCAAGAATAGACTCGATGCCCGCGCTCCTCATGAGCTCAACCGGCCAGAATATCCCTCGATCGGGTCAATTGCGCGCGACTCACTGTCCCGTGCCCGGCGACGGGTGATCGCTCCGGTCCGACAAGGTGCCTGGAGTCTGGCCCGTGTTCCTTTTGAACATCGCTATGAACGCGCTAGTGCATTCGTACCCCAGGTCGTAGGCGACCTTGCTGACCAACATGCCGCGCGCCAGCTCGCGCAGCGCAATCTGGATGTGCAGATGTTGCCGCCATTTGCCGAACGACATCCCTACATCTTTCTGGAAGAGCCGCCCCAGCGTCCTCGGGCTGACGCCCACTCGCGCACACCAGGACTCGGTGCTCATGCGCAACGACGGGCGCTCCAACAAGGAGCGGACGATCTTCTGCAGTCGCTGATCGGCGGGCAGCGGCAGATGCAACGGCTCGGTTTGAGCGGCAGCCAGTTCGTCGAGCAATACTGCGATCAGGCGCTTCTCTCTTGCTGCTTCCTGCTCCCCTCTATTGCGGAACTGCGTCAGCCGCTCGAGTAACTCGCCCAGCAACGGATGCACGAATACGAGGCGGCAGTCTGAAAGGAATTGCGGCACGATGCCGGGATCGAAGAAGATGCAGCGCGCCGTGACGTGGCCCGCTTCGCGAGAGGAATGCACGGTTCCGGCCGGTATCCACAATGCCCGCCCCGGTGGCACCACCCATATCCCACCCGTCGATTCGACGGTCAGATTTCCCGACAGCAGGAATACCAGCTCCGCCTTGCGATGCTTGTGAGCGACCACAACGCGCTTGGCCTCGCCCTCGTAGGCGATCCCAGCCGCCGCCTGCTGGATCGTGTCGGGATACCCAAGGTCCGAGTCCGCCACCAGCGCACCCCATTAAAGAGTACCGGGCCCGTCATCACAGTGTGCGGTCCCTTCGAGATTGTCGCACCCGCTTGGCCCATGGCTACCCATCCATTGGACGGGCATATTCGCCTTTGTACAAACGGACCAGCTGAAGCCATCGCCTATCCGAATGGATAGGTATATTTCGCCGCCGGCGGCCCCTGTGTGCAGCACATCAATACAGATAGTGGATCTTCCGGGTCGACAGGTCTGCAACAAACAGAAACACCGGAATAGGACGATTGACCCAATAACTCGTGGTGCTTGCCTTTTATCTGCATACCGCTGACCAGGTGCTGACGCTCTCGAGCGTTCCGCTTTCGGCCGTCCCGCCCGGACTTGCGACGTACGTGAAGCGGTCGGGTTTGCCGTCAGCTGGAAATCCGCCCGTGTGGTTGGTGACCATCAGCAGGTGAAGAGACTCGCTCGGCAGAGCGACGACGCAGGGGGGAATACGCCTGATGAGGGCCGTGACGTCCACTCCGCTGGCCTTACAGTTGACGGAAGCTAGCGAGCCCCTACCGCCTGTCTGGAACGGGCACAATTTCGACAGCATTACAGTCAAGGCCTTACCCGACTCAGCATTGAAAGGCTCGCGAATTACTGTTAATACCCTAGTAGCGCTGCTGCGCTCGTGGGTGCGGCAACAATTGATGCGTGTAGGCGTACAAGGAGTGTTCCTATGGGCAATCGGCCGCTTCGTCCCGCTGCGATCAACGCGGTGGTGAACGATCAATTCCAGTACCACCTGTATTTTACCGACGAAGACGGGATGGTCTCGCAGCTGTACCAAGGTCTGGAAACTCAGGTCAGCTTTACACACGTCTTGCCTGCCAATGCCCGTCGGCCAAAAGCGCACCAGCGGCAATGGCGACTCCGAAGCAACAGCATGCCTTCTATCGCGCGGTGGAAGAATACACAAATATCGCTTACATCTATCATGTCTGGCAGAATGAAGCGGATCCATTCGAGGGCGGTGCATGGAACGCTCCAGGTGCACCAGCTCCGCTGGGCGCTCCTGCCGCCCTTTCAACACCTGGCCAACAGCATGTATTTTTCCGCGCGATTGACGGCCAGGGCAAAAAAGTCATTTATCACATCTGGCAAGATGACGGAGGCACGCCGAAAGGCGAAGAGTGGACCGCTGATGGCTCCTTGGAGCCGGCCGGTGATCCCGCCGCAGTAATGACGTCTGATGGCCCGCGGCACGTTTTTTTCCTAGCCTCCACCGAGACAGGCCCGTACATCTACCGGATTTCGCATGATGCGAGCGGCCAAAACAAGAGCTGTGGATTTTGGTGCAAAGACGGCGCACCTGCGCCTGCGGGTAATCCGACGGCGCTGGTTACCGGGTAGGGTTTCTTGGAACAGGTACACATCTTTTATCGTGCCATTGATGAAAGTGATCAGAGTAGAACGCAATTTTGGCAAATTTGGCAGGAACATGACGGCACAATGAACCAAGGTGCATGGAATCCGCCGGGTTCGCCTGAGCCAAAGGGCGATGCGTGTGCCTTGTTTCTTTGGAACAGAATGCAGGCGATCATCTACTACAGCGAAGATGACAGCCCTTGCTTAATTTACCTCGACGAAAATAAAACCCCTCAATGGCAATTTATCGACATACGAGCCCGGCCCAAGAGCATTCTTCCCGGCCGAATGCTGGAGCTGCTCCAACAGTACAGTCCGAGGGTGTATTTTCATGAAGACGAGCTTTATCTTCCCAGTTCGCTCAGCTTCGCGTTCGAGCACATGCAGCGTGAGCTCCGCGATACCGACAAGGGCCGGTTTTACTGTTTGACTACGAAGCGGCCATTCGTAATTCGACTTTTTCAGCGCTGGTTATCGGGCGACCTCTCAACAGCCGTTGTGTATGCTTTCTTCGTGGAAAAGTCCGGACGTGATACGGATCTGACCTACTTTTTCTTTTATCCCTATGACCAGGGATTGATGGACACAGACAATCACGTGAGCGATTGGGAGCACGTCACGATAAGACTGCGGTGGAACAAGAAAGATGGCGATTGGGTGGACCCGACACCGGTGATGGTCGCCGGGTCCGCTCATAACGGCACAAACTATGTAAGCTGGGCCGATGTGGAAAAGACCGATGGGACGCGTCCGGTTATCTATGCGGCTTGCGGGACTCATGATAACTATTTCACCAACGGGCCACATCGGCACCACTGGGCAGTTCCGGACTTTTGCGGCAATAAAAAAGTTTGGGACACATGGAAGCAAACGGTAAAGGGTTACCATTGGGATCCCACCAACCCCGATCTGGCCTTCGGCATAGCCTACAAAGGCACCGCATTGGTTGACGGAGATACATGGCCAGTTTGGATGAGCACAAAATATGAGGACCCCGGTTCCGGTGACCCCGCACGTCCTGAGGCAGGCCCCATTTACCGTTGGGGCAATGCACCATCTCCTGCTGATTTCATAGGCGACGGTATTACGGGGCCCATCGATAAAGACGAAGTTTGGCAACCATGGGCTTTCGGCTAAACATCTGTTGCCTGGTGCCCCGACCAGCCGCGCCTACGCACAATGCGGCCCGAATCAGCGCCGGTCGGTTGCCAATTGAGCCGCGGATACCATGATCGTCCGCCAACTCCGCATGGATCATCGGCGAGCCATACGCGCCGCGCGAGCAGCGGTGAGTCGCCTCGATCTTGATAACCCCCACCGAATGGGCGGCCTGGTTGGCCTTCACGAACCATCAGACTCTGCCGAACGCAGCTTCGCTACCGAAGTACAACCGTTCGGTTTCCGAACTGGAAGATGCGACGCTCGGAGTGCCATTGTATCGCGCGGTTCAGCACCACGCTTTCAATGTCATTGCCTATCGATGTCAGTTGTTCGACCGTCATGGTGTGGTCAACGCGCTCGACGGCTTGCTCAATGATTGGACCCTCGTCGAGGTCGGCCGTGACGTAGTGCGCCGTAGCTCCGATCAACTTGACACCTCGGGCATGGGCTTGCCCATAGGGGTTCGCTCCTTTGAATCCCGGCAGAAAGGAGTGATGAATGTTGATGGCGCGACCGGCGAGCTGACGGCAGGACTGCTCCGTGAGAATCTGCATGTACCGCGCCAGGACGAGGAGCTCCGCGTTTCGGTCGGCGAACAGGCTTAAGAGCTTTTCCTCCTGGTCTTCCTTCCGACCGGGCTCAATCGGGAGATGGTAGAACGGGAGCCCGTACCAATCGGCGATTCGGCGTTGATCCTCGTGGTTGGAGACTACGCCAACGACGTTGGCTGACAGCGTGCCAATCTCCCAACGATGGAGGATGCTCTTCAGGCAGTGTCCCTGCTTTGAGACTGCCACCAGTATCCGCAGGGGCGTGAGGGAATCGTAGATCTTCCAGATCATGCCGAACCGTTGCGCGGCGGCGCCGAAATCTCTGGTGAGATGAGCAATATCCAGTGGAGTGGAACCACCTGCCTCGAACACGATGCGCAGCACTGTGCTGCTGGATACGGGTTCACGGAAGTGATGAGCTTCCGTAATCAGCGCACCGTGTTTCGCTAGCTCTTGAGTTACGGTCGCCACAATGCCAACGGCATCGGGACACGAAAGAACGAGGATAAAGCTCTTGGGACAGGTACTCACGATATGTCAGTGCGCCGCCACCGGCCCTTTGTACAGCGCACCAAAATAGTCCCCCTTGACCCAATACGGCCGATTGGGAGCATCCGCCAGTGCCGTCGCCAGCAGGTAGTAGATCTTCACGAACTCGCGCCCAGCGGTCCAATCGAACGGCTGTGACATGTCATCGAAAGGCGTGTGGTAGCGATGCAAAGAGTAGTCCGTCCTTGCCTCACGTCCACCCGCCTTGGGACCCGGACTCAGGACAATCACGGGCACACCGATCCTAACGAAGCTGTAGTGATCGCTGCTGGTAAAGGCACGCTGCGCCATGGAAACCGGTGTCAGCTTGAGCTCCTCGGACTCGATGACCGACTTTGCAACCGTACCAATGCTCGTACGCTCGGCACCGAGAGCCACCAGATCTTGGAAGCGGTAGGTCAACACCGGCGCGTCAGTGTTAATGTTGGCGACGATATCAGACGCGGGAACGGTCGAGTGATGTACAAAATAATCGGAGCCCGTCAGCCCGCTCTCCTCGGCCGTGAGCGCAATAAAGAGAATAGACCGTTTCGGTTGTTTGCCCGTGACCTGAAACTGCCTCGCGGCCTCGAGAATCGTCGCCACGCCCATCGCGTTGTCGATTGCACCGTTCGCAATCTCATCGCCCTTCACTGGAGGAATCGTGCCGACGTGGTCCAGGTGGGCAGTCATGACGACCGTTTGCCGCGCCAACTGCGGATCCTTACCCTGCAGCCGACCAACGACATTCATACTGAAGAAATGGTCGGTCGCATACTTTTGATGTGTTGCCAACCTCACATTCAGCGGCCCGAGGTGCACAGGCTTGCCGGCGTCCTCTGCCGCGCGCACCTGCTCCCAACTAGTGCCGCTCTTTTCGAACAATTTAGCGGCGCCTGTTGAGCTCAAGAGACCGAGCCTGGGTGCACCCAGATCAGGACTCCCAGCGTTGTCCTCCCACGTGGTCTGGTTGCTTGCAAAGATAGGCGCCAGAAACTTAAACGGCAGCAGATGCTCCCATTCCTTCGTATGCAGGTAGATGACGCCCACCGCCCCATGCGCCTTGGCCACCTTCGTGCGGTCCAGGTACCAGCTCTCATTCGCCGCCACCTCATCGTTTACGCCCTTTGGCCCGGAGACGAACAGCGCCACGATCTTGCCTTTCACGTCCAGACCGCGGTAATCGTCGCGGCCGGTAGCGGCATCCACTACCCCATAGGCTGCGAACACTACCGGGGCGTCGAGGTCTGCCCCGGCAAGGCCCGGCGTCGGCCAAACTGCGAAGCCGCTGTCGAAAGCTAGCGGCTGCCCGTCGATCGTCATCTGCGGGGTGCCTACGGAATGCGTCGCCACCAAAGGGACCTTCTGATACCAGCCCCCGTCATCACCCGCAGGCCGCAGTCCATCCTTCTCCATCTGCTGTTTGACGTAGGCAGCCGCTTTATCGTAACCGTCAGTCCCGGGCTTACGGCCACGCAGCTCGTCAGAAGCCAGATAAGCAACATGCGCTCGCATCTGCGCCTCATCGGGCGTTAGATGATGCGCGGCGATCGTCGTCCCAGGTTGTTCCGATTCCAGTTGAACCGCCGCCAGACATGCGGGCAGCAGAAGCACATAGGACACCAGCGCGAACTTCAGTCTCGTCATGAACCTCTCCTTCCACATGATCATCACCGCAGAGCACCCTCGGGCGATGTGCCCGAAGGACCCGCGCATCAGAACGAGTCCTCGAACTGAACCCCGAACGTCCGCGGCCGGATCCGTTGGTTCCAATTTGCGAAGCCAACGAAGTGATTCAGAGGCGATGCGTTTTCGTTCGTGAAATTGTCGACAAAGACACTCGCGGTCCAGCGCTGAGGTGACACCAATGCAAACGAGAGATTTCCGGTCCGCGTCGCATCCCCAGGCGAGATCAACACGCTGTTCGTCACTGTGTTGAGAGATCGATCTGTGGTTGAAGAAATATAGTTGAAGGTCCCGGAAAAATTACCCTTGTAGCCGCCACTCAGGTGTACGGTATAGGTTGCCGCTGCGCCTGCGGTATATTCGGGCGACAGATTGAGTCTCACCCCCTTCGGAAAGAGATCGACGCTGCCGCTCAGGACGTCTGCGTCAACTTTGAGGCCATTCCAGCCAAAATTGCCGCTGAATGCCAAATCAGTGACGGGCCTGAACGTGAACCCCAATTCGCCCCCAACACCGCTGGCCGACTTGCTGTTGATGATGGTCTGGATATTGACTGCGCCGAGGCTGACGAGTAACGGTTGTTGTACCGCTTTCCAATCCATGTAGTAGAGCGCGGCGTCGTAACTGAGGGCTCCGCCGAATAGATCGCCCTTCGCGCCGAGCTCATAATTCTTCAGGGTATCGGGCTTGAGGGCCGGGAAATTCGGCTCTATTGCCAGGATGGCGGCGCCTTGGGCCCCTCCGCTCCTGAACCCTTCCGAGTAGGACGCGTAGACGGTCGAATCCGCATGCGGATGCCAATTGAGAATGACGCGCGGGGAAAGATGATGGTCATCGGTTCCCGTGACAGCGCTCGGCGTCGGATCCGTAAAACCCGACAATTGCACGGTACTGATTGTGTCACGGAAGTAGCGCAGGCCGCCCGTCAACTCGAATTTCCCTTCCAGGAACTCACGAGTCAGCTCACCAAACACGGCTTCCGATTGCGAGCGCAGCCTGGACGACAGAGGATAGGGGAATAGACCCGCAATGGGCTGATACTGGCTCTCGTTGTCGAGCCGATACATTCCACCGGCCGTCCAACGCCAGGGACCCTCGGCCGTTGACGCCAGATTCACTTCCTCGTTGAACGCGTGCATCGGCAAGATCGTTTCTGAAACAAAGGCATCGGGCGCTGTCGACAGCGCTAGAAAACCGTCATTCTTGAAGTCGAAGTAGCTGCTGTTGCTGGTGGCGGTAAAGCTCCCAAAGTCGTATCCCAGCTTGAAGCCGTAGAGGTCATAGTCCGTCTCGATCGGCTCCGGCCGGACATCGGGATTGAACCGATCGGCATACCCATAAGGCGGTGCGCCGTAGTGCGAGCGCGAAATCCAGGTCGACAGCTCTGAAGTCAGGTGCTCGATCGGTGCGAAGCCAACCTTGACCCGATACGTCTGAACTCTGCTGTCATTGGCGTCGGCATTCCCGGGCTTATCGATCCAGCCGCTCAGATTCTCGTACCCCGCAGTCAAGCGAACCGCAAGCTTGCCCTCGATGATCGGGACATTGATGGTCGCGTCCACCCGGCCATTGGGCCCGCCGTATTCCGTGTCAGAGGCACCGACCCGAAACTTGGTACTGAACTGGTTGAGATCCGCGTCATGGGTCAGGATGCGAACCACACCGTTGAGCGCGCTTGCGCCGTACAGCGTGCCCTGAGGGCCGCGCAGCACTTCCACGCGTGCGAGGTCATAGGGGCTCGCGTCCGGAACGACGGAACTCCTGATAAAGGAGAATGGCATCCCATCAAGATAATAGGCGATCGGACTCGCGCCCGCGAACAGTGGCCCGCTGCCGGTCACACCGCGAATTGAAATCTGCGTAGTGCCGCCCTGCACACCGGTAGTCGTCGCAACACCCGGGACCGAGTTCAATGCGTCGTTCACCGAAAGCGAAGTCGAGCTGTCGAGCTGTCGCCCCGTCAACACAGAAATGGAAATCGGCACGTTCTGCAATGCTTCTTCGCGTTTTTGCGCGGTCACGACAATCTCGGATATCGTCGTTCCGGTATCAACGGAAGCGCTCTGACTCTGCGCATACACACCATTCGCGACCGCCACTGCGATCGACGTACACCCGGCCAAAACCACACGCTTTTTCGACGGCGACTTGCACATCATTCCGCCCTCCCCGTTTTGGATTTAAATCAACCTCTCCCACGCGTTCGCTGCGCGAGGGAGCGTACAACTCACCCGCCCTGATACATCGCTCGATCCGTGTCGGGGTCAGTGCGGAACAATGATCGTCTCGTTCTCCTAACAAACACCATAGACTACTCTATGTGTTAGATCAAGACGAATCTGACGAAGCGCGCGAGCTTGCGGTGATATCAAACACTGAAATGGAGGGGTGCGTGCGAGTTAGCACGCAGTTGCAAGTCACCGGTGAAAAAAGGACTGGCGGATGGCAGCAATTGAGGGGTAGCGCTGCACCGCCTGCGAGGAGTGCAGGCACGAGCGCTACGGGGCACCAGAGCGTCGGTCGTGATACCTTACGTCAGGCGAGACCGGACATGGTGAGTGGCCGGGTTTGCACACGTGACTTTTCAGTGCATAAGCCTAGATAGCGCAGCGAATCGATAACAAAGGAAATCCTGAGGGGGAAACTCGTGACTGATCCAACCAGAAGTCGCAAACATGGAGCCCGGCGCCCGAGGCGATCCGACAAGCCGCCACGTCGTGATAGCGCGGACTGGCTGCGGATCGCTCGCAGCGTCCTGATTGAAGAGGGCATCGATCGCGTCAAGGTAGAGCCATTGGCCGAGTTGCTCGGCGTCACTACAGGCAGCTTCTACCACCACTTCCGCAATCGCGACGAGTTGCTCCTGCGTCTGCTGGCGGACTGGGAAGCGAGCAATTCCGATCCGATCTTCAAGGCCGTCGAAGCTGTCGGCGACAATCCGACCGACCAGATGGACGCGCTGCTCGACATGTTCATCCGGGAAAGCGAATACGACCCTCAATACGATTCCGCCGTCCGTGCCTGGGCCCATAACTCGAAGGCCGTCGAGAAACGGGTGAGGCGCGTTGATGACCAGCGCATCGCCCTGCTCAAGCGCATCTTCATCGGGTTCGGCTACGACGAGCAACGCGCTTTTATCCGAGCTCGTATCACCTACTTCCATCAAGTCGGCTATCAGGCCACGGAGATCACCGAGACAGCCGAACAACGGCGCGCTCTGCTGCCCCTGTACCAGGAGGCGTTGGTCGGTACTCCTCCGCCTCTGGCAACGCGACGACCGGACAAGGCCGAGGGAAAGCGTCGGGCGTGAAGCAAGCGTACTGGGTGACATGGCCTACTTCCACACCTGGCGCGCGACGCGCATGAAATTGTCCCCCAAGATCTTCGCGACGTCCTCGTCGCGAAATCCCTTCCCCAGCAACGCCTCCACGATGTCAGGTATTTTCTCCGGTGCCACGAACTGGGTATCCGCCTGGTAATACGCAGACGGCCAAATATGGGTTTTGACGGCGAAGTCTCCACTCAACTCGCCCTGATCGAACACATAGTCGAGACCGAGACCGACGTGATCGATACCCATGATCTCGACGGCGTATTCGATGCTGCGCACCATGTTGGCCGTACTGGAATCGTTACCGCCCAAAAAAATTCCGAGGCCGCTGATGCCCAGCACACCGCCGGTCGCGGCGCACGCCTTCATGAGGTCATCCGGGACGCAGCGTGGGTGATCGTTCAATGCCTGGGGATTCGAGTGCGAGATGTTGACGGGGACCTCGGAGCACTCGATCACTTGCATCGCGGTCTTATATCCAGTGTGCGCCACGTCCTTGATCATGCCGGTCCGGTCCATCTCCGCAATGACACGGCGGCCGAATTCCGTGAGGCCCTCATCCACGGTGTCGTGACAGCCACCCCCAACCGCGTTCGCGCAGTTGTAGGCCATCAACATCCAGCGAACTCCAAGCTCGTAAAACAGAGGAATCAGCGCTGGATCCCGACCTATGACGTGAGCGCCCTCGATATCAAAGAACACGGCGAGTTTTCCGCTGTGATGAGCATCAATGATGTCTGCCGCGCTCGATGCGAGGACAAACTGTTGCGAATTCTGGTGAATCCACGCCCTGTATCCGGCGAGCGCGTGAATGGCTCTCTCGAGCGGCACGTCAGAGTCACCGATATTGATATGAACGCTATCGAATCCCGCCTCGACATAGCGCTGCAGCTGGGGCATCCAGCGATTCGCATCCTCGAAGGGCATGCAGCAGTGGTTTTCCCAGACGATGGCCGCCCTCATCAAGGCGGACACACGGCTGGAAAGGCTGCTGTTGCCTCGCGGAGCAGCCATCAAAGATGCTCCTCAAACCATCCGACCACCCGCGCGGTATAGTCAATCAATGCCGGAAACTTACGCACTCCATGTCCCTCCTGGGGATAGGTCACCAGGACGGATTCGACTCCATTCTCCAGCAGCGCGTTATGAAACTGCGCCGCCTCCTCCGGTGGCGTGCATCGATCGAGCGCACCGCAAATACTGAGGGTCGGCGTCTTTGCCTTGTGGGCATGCATGATGGGGCTGCGCTCGAAATACTTGCCCTGCGGATTTCGATAATGATCTGCGAGAAACAAGGCGACGAAATCCGGGATGTTGGAGAGTAGGTGTTCCGTCACGTGATTCGTGATCGGTGAGACCGGCACGGCGGCAGCAAAACGCGCATCCTGGGTAATGAGCCAGGCCGACATATAGCCCCCGTAACTGATACCCGTCACGCCCAGTCGCGCGGGGTCACCGATGCCGTTATCGATCAGGTAGTCCAGCCCGGAGAGGTAGTCCCGTGTATCGGCGCCCCCCATGTCTCCGAGCACGGGGCGAATGAAGTCCTGTCCCCGCGCTGTACTGCCGCGCGGATTGGGAAGAAAGATCGCGACGCCCCGCTGAAGGAGCATCAGCATCACGACATGCTTGCGACCAAGCCAGAACGGTCGCCAGTGAGACACGGGGCCACCGTGAATCCACATGACCAGCGGACGAGCGCCGTCGTGTTTGGGTCTGAGCAAGAGGCCCTGCAGATCCAGGCCGTCTCCGGCCTTCCAGGTTACCTTCTCAACGGCGCTTAGGCTCTGGACCGACTCGGCCCCGCCCAGATCGAAAGACTTGATTCGCTGATACTCGCCCCGGCATATGCGGGCGATCTCCGGCGCGCGAACAAATCCCTCGCCCACAAAGACACAGTCACCGGGGCAACGCGCACCCGATATGCTGGCGAAGTATCCGCACGGCGTAATGTCGCTACTGCGCCAGACCACCGTGAAGCGCCCTGCTTCGACGTCGAATACACCAATGACACTTTCAAAGCCCCGATGTCCCGCGAGCAGCAGATGGCGATCCGATTGCCACTCGGTGCAGGTGATGTCGACGCCCTGCGTGTCGACTTGCAGCACGCTGCCCGACAGGGCATCGACAAGACGCAGCTCCCCCGCTACGAGGCATCGGTCGCTGGCAATCGATTCGACGACCGCAACATGCCGGCCGCAAGGGGAAGCGGCCGGCCAACCAAGCTGCTCCTTCGGTACGTACACCTCGCGAAAGCGGTCCGCATCGAGGCTGATGATCCTCAGACGCGCCCTGTACCACGAGCTCTCGCTCGGGCCATCCGACATAACAGCCGCAATCGCCTCACTTCCACACCACGCCGCTTCCCACGGGTTGCCCGCTGCGCTCGAAACAGGGCGCACCGAGTCACTCTCGAGCTCATATAGCCAAATGCGACGCCAATGTGACTGCTCCGCGCCAGTTTCGACTCGAGGCAGCCACACAGGAAGCTCGTTATCTCTGCGCTCACTCGTCACCGCGCCCTGAACGTCGGCGACATCCGCCCCATGTCCAGCGACGCCGAGCAGAATTCGTCGACCGTCGGGCGACCAGTGCAAATATTCCACCCACCCTTCTACTCGGGGCGACGACCGCACCGCACCCGTTGACGGATCCAGCAGACAGAGTTGGAAATCCCCCGCGGCATGCCGATCCGAGAGGAATGCAACGCGCTTGCCATCGGGAGAATATTTCGGAAGGTGGTCCGTATGAGGACCGAACGTCATGACACGCGTGCGTCCGTCGGCCACATCCAATTGACAGATTCGGGTGGCGGACATGCCCTGCAGGTCCACGAGTGTGCCGGTGAACACGACCTGCCGACCGTCGGGCGATAGCTGAACCTGTGCGGCGTCACAGATTTCACCACTACCCGGACGCCGCAGCGCCGCAAAGAGCTCTTCGGCTTCTCGATATATCCCTGTACCGCGAAGATCTCGAGGTGTTGTCCCCGAGCCCATTACCACGGCCGGCAGGACGGACACATAGGAGCGCGCGGTCCCGAAGAGATCGCCTCGATGTAGGAAGCTTCCTCTTCTGGAGGAGGTTCGAGCGGGATGGAGAGAATGGGCTTTTCAGGTAGCGTATCGAGATCCACAATCGCGCCATCCTTCACGACCGTCAGGATGCTTTGATAGTTGGCCGCGGCCAGCAACGGATTCTTCTCCAGAATGAGCAGGTCCGCGATCTTGCCCTGCTCGAGAGTTCCCAGGTTCTCACTCATGCCGTACGCCACGGCGATATTACGCGTCGCGGCCTGAAGCATCGCCATCGGTGGGCATCCCTTTTCCTCCATGGCGCGGAACCAGAAGTAATGTCCGCTGGCCAGACTGCCCAGGTTCTCACCTTCGGGCGCAGAGACCCAACTCTTACTGAGCCAGGGATCGAACCTGACTTCCGGCGGCCAGATGATGCCGTCGTTCGCGAGCAACATAGGTGCCCCGGAGCGAATGAAATTACGGGCATTCGCATCCGTCGACTTCCAGAGCATCCACTCGATGTCGGTCACATTCTCCTTGATCCAACCCATGTGCTTGTCGGTCTGCGGAAAAATGACCGCCCCCGTCTGGCGTTTCGCCATGAGATCCAGGGTCTCCTGAGGGATCGTCACGGGACCGGTGATATTGCAATGGGTGACCAGATCGCAGCCGGCTTCCACCGCGCAATGCAAGCCTTCCACCGTCATGGAATGCGCCTGGGCCGTAATGCCCGCGCGGTGAGCCTCGGCCACGATCGCCGCCTGAGCACGATGCGAAAACGAAAGAAAGGCACCCGCCGAAGCCTGATAGTGCTCGTTTGCCCCGTACTTCACGAAATCGATGCCCTTGCCGATGTAGTCCCGCACTTCTTTCGCTACACCATCGGGCGTGAGCCACATCAAGTGACGGCCAACGTTCTCGACGAATATTGAGTTCACCCGCTTCGCGAAAACCGTGCTCACGACCTCGGCTCCCTTCGCGATGAAGTCCGGCGACAGCGGGCCGTCGAAGCCGACTATATTTCCTGCACAGAAAATGCGGCTCCCAACCACTTCGCCGGCATTGATGCGATCGCGCACTCGCATCAGGAAGCGCCGGGGGCCATACGTGTCGAACACGGTGGTCTGTCCGGTCTTTAGCGCGACCTGCGCCGCCTCGACAATGATCTCGTCGGGATTGCCGAGGTGGCGTGCCAATCGCTCGGCACTCGCAAAAATGCCGAACAGGTGCACGTTCGCATTCATGAACCCGGGGATTACATACTTCCCCGCCGCGTCGATCGTCCTGGCGTCATCGGGTATTGGAAGGTCCCTGCCACCGACGGCGGCAATGCGCCTTCCTTCAATCAACATCACACCGTTTTCGATCGGTGCGCGACCGGTTGCATCGATGATCGTCGCGCCGACTATCGCGAGTCTCATTGTGGCCGTCTTCGTCATGATCGCCCCTGCCCCCCGTTTGATCAGATCACGGTACTGCAGGGACTAAAGAGCGGTTCCAATCACGAAATGGATACGGCCTTCACCGATTAACCGTGATGTGGACAGAATCGTCCGTCTCGATGACCTGAACGCCGGGCTGTGCACGCAGGAAACGCAAGAGTGAGGCGGGGTCAGTGGAAGCATAAACACCGCTCACATGGAAGTCGTCGAGCTCGGAGCTGTCAATCGTGATCTGCCGCTCATGATAGCGATTGAACTCCTCCACCACATCGGCGAGGGGAGTCTCCTCGAAAATGAGCCGATGCACAGTCCAGGCGGTGGCTGCGGCCGAGTCCGCCTGAGTTGGCTCGCTAACCCGCCGTGACGTTACGGTGACCTGCTGGCCGGCAGAGACGTAGGTGGGCCTCGGCGGGCTGAGTGGATCGATTGTCAGTTCTTCAGCGATCGCGACCTGTCCTTCCACTACCGTTACTTTGGTGCCGCGGGAACTCTTATTGATGTCAAACTCAGTGCCGACTGCCCGCACGACAGCGGTACCCGTCTGAACCACGAAGGGCCGTACCGCGTCCTTCGCGACCACGAAGAGAGCCTGCCCTTCGATGAGCTGCACGCTGCGCTGCGTCTTTGAGAATGCAACCTGGATCCGAGATCGGGCATTGAGATCGACAGTCGATCCGTCGGCAAGCGTGATCGACCGGTTTTCTCCAATATCCGTCGCGTAGATCGGACGTGCCTTGAGCCAAATCCACGTGGAGACAGTGCCAAGGAGAGCCAACACGACAATGCACGCTGCGAGCCTCAGGGGGTGCGACAACTTCGACAGCGGCGCGCCAGGAATCTGCGGATAGGGCGCAGCACTCCGTAATGTCGAAGCCGGCGGGCTCGTGTTGATTGAAATGACGTCGGCGTCCTCCCGAGCCGCAGCAATCAAGGCATCCGTATCGATCTGCGCAGCGGACTTGAGCGCCGGAAGCTCGGTGTAGGTCCGGGCAATCTCCATGTAGGCACGAATGTGTACTGGCGAACTTCGCAGCCACTCGTCGAAGCGCTGACGCGCCGACGCATCAGCATCACCTACCCGGAAATCGACGAACCAACCCGCGGCCTCCTCGACGATCTGGCGATTCGCGACGCCACGCGTTTCCCTTCTCATTTCACCTCCCTGGTGCGTCCAGCAGTTGACGATGCAGCATCGATGTCTTTCAGCGCATCGCGACACGTGACGAGCGCTCGTGCGAGGTACTTCTTAGCTCCTGGGCGCGATACACCGATCTGTTGGGCGATCTCTTCGATCGTGAGTCCGGCAAATCGATGGAGCAGCAGTGTCGCGGAAACCTTGGGCGGCATCGAAGCGAGCACTCGCTCGAGCTCCCTGATCTTCTCCTGACCTTCGGCCCGCGCCGCCGGATCGTCGTCGGAAGTGAGCTGAAGCTCGGCAAAGACTTCGGAAATGGCGATCGATGAAGGCGTGGTGGCTGCGCGCAAGGTGTGCTGATGCAGGACGTGACTTGCGACAGTGAAAAGATATGCCTCGGGGCTTCGGATTGTCTCGTGGTGCTCGACGCGCATGAGCCGAAGGAACACCTCCTGCGCGAGATCTGGAGCGTCAGCCTCGTTACGCAGTCGCAAGCTGAAAAAGCGCCTGAGGCGCTTGCCGTAGGCGGTAGCGATTGCGGTGACGAAGTTCTGGCGACTTTCGCGGTTCAACGGCGCTCCAACGAGGTATCCCCCGCAGCAGTAGAGCGCTTTCACGATGGGAACGGATACACCCGAACGCCAAATAGTGAAATATGCACAAAGATCAATAAGTTATGAAGGCTCGAACGGTACCAAACCCTGTCTCGAGGCCCCTCGCGTCGGCGCGACCGGACTTTTCAGGTCAGCGCAGACAGACCGTGCGGCTCTCCAGAAGTGATAGGCCGACCAGAGGATCAGGGTGGACACCGTCAGCATGGCGTATCTTAGGGACTCGATCCCTACGGCTCCCGCGAACAGATCGCTGAGCGAGCCCACGAGCTGCGGCCCCAGACCCATGCCGATCAGGTTGCTGACCAGCATGACCAATGCAAGGGTTGTCGCGCGGACATCGTCCGCGACCAGGCGTTGCAGCAGGCTGAAAGTGGGCCCAAAGTAAATGCAGGCGAGAATCGTGAACGGCACGAAGGCACACAACGCCAGAAACGTGCTCGGCAGCAGGAGAAACAACCCCATGCACGGAGCCGAGAGAGCGACGGCCAGCGCAATGAGACGCAACTGGTGAGATTCACTTTCTGCCGCCACTCGAACCGCCACGTAGCCACCAACAAGTATCCCCACCGAGCCCCCTACTCCGAAGATGACGCCCAGCCATAAGCCGATTTGGGTCGGGTCGGTCGCGTGGCTGCGTATCAGAAACGCCGGATACCAAGGGACAAGTCCCAACCCTGTCGTGTAGAGAAGCGTAATTGCGATGGTGAGATGTCGGGTCGTGGGGCGGCGCCACAGCATGGAAATCAACCCTCGCGCGCGAACCCCGCTTCGAGGCGATGATGCAGCCTGACTCAGCCGCGGCTCGCGGACCGTCAGTGCCAATAACAACGATGTAAGCAAGCCCGGTAGACCCAGCGACGCCAATGTCAGGCGCCAACCGAGATGAGTGCTGAGCCAACCTGATATCCCCAGGCCCACGAGCAAAGCCAACGGATTGGCAAGAGTGTACAGCGTGAGTGCGGCACTTCGCTCCTTGGCTTGCGGGAAGTGGTCACCGATCAAGGCATAGGTCGCGGGCATGCACGCCGCCCCCCCGACCGCACAGCCGATGCGCGCCAACACAAGTCGGAAAAAATTTCCCGCGAACCAGGAGGCGACCATCGATCCACCCCACAGAGCCAGCGCCCCCGAGGAAATCGCCACGCGATTGGCCCGATCGGCCCAGTACGCCGCGGGAACTCCGGCCACGGAAAAGGCAATTCCGAAACCCAATCCCGTGAGCTCACCGAGTTGCGTATCGGTGAGCCGGAGGTCCTGTTGGATTGCCGGCAACAGCAGCCCGATGACTCCCTGATCAAGGATGCTCAACGTGTAGACCGCAGTCAGAATCCCCAGGACGTACCACTTATACGCAGTCCGCTCCTTTGAGTAGCCGTCCTTCATCGCGGGCTCAGAACTGCCGTGTGACGCCAACTCCCACAGTCCGCGGTTGAATGTAGATGCGGCCGATCGGCTGATAGGTGCCCAGTCCACCTCCTACCACGCCCCGCCGATCCGTCAGGTTGTTCGCAAACAGATTGAAGGACCAGGGCCCGTAGTTTATTCCCGCATGCGCGTCCACCTTCGCATAGCCAGGGAACTCCTGCCGTGGAGGAATGGCTGGCGGCGCGGAAGTGAAAACGCCGACACGCTCGCCAACATAGTTGATGGCCGCACCTACGAAACCGGTGAGCTGCCTTCCCAGAGGAAACTCCTGTTGGATCGATACGTTGCCCGAAAAGCGACTGCTATTGGGCAACCGATCGCCTGCAACCCCGTAGGCCACGCTCGCCGGACCGAAGCCTTCGGTAAGCTCGGCATCGTTCCAGTCGGCCCATGCGGACCATGTGAAACCTGCCCAAGGCCGCGCCTCGACGGAGACCTCGAGACCTTGGCTTCTGGCCCGACTGGCGTTGGCGTAATAACCCGCCCCACTGACGGGCTGCAGGAGAAATAGCTGAATGTTCTTCCAATCAATGTAGTAGGCCGAGATATCGAATGAAAGCGTACGGTTGAAAGCCTGCCCCTTCACGCCGACTTCATAATTTTCGGTTCTATCGGGCTTGAAACTCGGCGGCAGGTTATAAATTGTGCTGGTCGGGTTGGGGCCACCGGCGCGGTAACCCGACGCGAGCCGCACGTACACCATGAGATCCGGCGTGAATTGCAGTTTGGGCGTGACCAGGTACGTGAAGGAATTGTCCTTGGTCTGTACTGAAGGGTTCACGATCGGCACAGTGAGCCCAGGGTACAGGACCGAGATCGAATCCTGTGGCCCGATGATGGTCTCGGTGTAGGCTTGTTGATTCTGGCTCTCACGTCCGCCGATCTGGAGGTCGAGCCTGTTCGTGAGGTGCAACGTGAGATCGCCGAATCCAGCATACTCCTCATAGGTCGTCGGGTAGTTGTCGGAGCTCATCCAGGTGCCGGCGACCGCACCATCGCTGGCTACCGCGTACTCACGCGCAACGAACTGGTTGCTTTCGTGGGTATAAAACGCTCCGACAAGCCAGTCGGCACGTTCGCCAATCGTCCCGGAAAGACGCAGCTCCTCGGTAAACTTATTCGTTCTGCTGTTGTTTAGCAGTGATGTGCCGGGCACACCGAAGAACTGCTGCGAGAGTTGCGACAGAAATTGTGTGAAGTCCATGGAGTCCGCCAGCGACGTGACGTTATATCCCGTGAGCGACACCAGCGTCATATCGCCCAGAGTCGCAGTGGCGATTGCGCTATAAGCTTGCATCTTCTTCGTGTATCCGCCGACACCTAGCGGCGCGCTTTGCTGCAGATCACCGAGACCCGATTCTACGTATGCCTGGGAGGACGCCGAGGCCGTGCTCTGCTGATAGAGCGCGCTCAATTTCAGCGAAAACGCAGCGGACGGCCGCCACAGCGCTGCAAGGTGCGCGCCCTCCACATCCGTCTTGTTGACTCCCCGGCGGCCGGTTTCCACGTTATCGATATATCCCGGATCCGTTCGGGTGAAGACGCTCGCCCGCATGGCGATCTCGTCGCTCAAGGGAATGTTGGCGGAGCCTCGAAAACTGTAGCCGAGCTCGGAGCCGTTATGGACGTTGGTCGTCGTAGCGGAAACACGGGCCGTGAAAGCGTCGGTCGACGGATCGGCGGTCACGAACTTCAGCAGCCCTCCCATGCTGTCCGCCCCGTAGAGAGTGCCCTGGGGTCCCCGCAGAACCTCGACTCGGGCAAGATCTCCAGGATCAAAATCCGGTGCGTCAGTGCCACCGCCGATGCTCGTGGACGAGCCAAAAGGCACATCATCTACGACAATTCCGACGGTGGGATTGGTGTATCCCCCCGTCGTGACACCACGGATCGCCAATGACGGAGCACCACTCACTAACGCCGGGGCGAGATTCAACCCCGGCACCGAACTGTAGTAGTCCTGGAGCCGCACTTGATTGGAATCGAGGAGCTTTTGGGCATTGATAGCCGTGACCGGAACCGGCACATCCAACAGGTTCTCGCTCCTCTTTTGTGCGGTGACCACCACCTCCTGGAGTTGCGCCGAGTCTTCGGCCGGTGTCATGGCAACAGGCTGCGGAGTCGCTCCTTGACCCACCTGAGCCATGCGAAAGCCCTGGGAAGATTTCTTCCCGACCTCCTTTCCCGCGGCAGCCTCATCCGCATTCGTCGCGCCCGAAGGGGAAAGAGAGTCGATCGGTACAATCGTAACGGTGCTCTCATCCAGATACTTGTAGGAAAGCCCGGTGCCGGACAGCACCCGGATCAGAGCCTCATCGGAGGTCAATGAGCCCACGGCGCCGGGGCTCTGCAGGTCTTTGACGATCTCGCTCCGGTAGAGAACCTGAAAATCATAGCTCCTGGCAAGAGTCTGCAGCGCGGCTCCCAAAGGCTCCGCCGGGATATTCGTCTCCTTGCGGACCGCAGCGCGCGCATTGTCCGCACTGCAGATTCCGACCAGGCAGAGACTCATCACCGCCGCGAAAAGCGAAGTCCGCATAATGGAATCCCACGTGAGTAACCCTAATCTCACCCGCAGTGCGAGTGTCGTGGGAGCTAAAGAGCGATCAACGCATGTAAGTGGATACACCTTGCCGAAAACATACCTGAACCCGACCTGCAGGTCTGCCGCCGGCACAGATGACTGCTCTGTTAGACCTTCAGCTTCTTCGGGTTGTTTTTCGTGCGGCGCGAGCAGCCCATCGGCCACTCAATCCTCTCTGATCGCATCGACGAAGCGCCGGCGACATGCAAAGCGCGGCGTTATAGTTATCCTCCTCCCTGATCAGACCCGCAGTGGCACCATCGGACTCGAATTCCAGCCCGTCGTCCAGCAAGATACCGGCCACCTTGCGAACGACACCAAGGACCTCGTCAACACTGTTCTCAAGTGCTCGAGCCGCAAGGTCGATGTCACGAGTAGGCCGCCGCGCCTCAAGCGCTGCCAACAGCACGCCACCTTTGAGAACGAATTTCTCCGCAAACTCGGAGTGCACCAAGCGATCCAGGAAACATTCGAACGCATACAGTTGAATGAGCTCCTCGGTAGGCCGGCCCATGCGCCTGGCTTCACGCTGGAGATCGAGATAACGCCTCCCCGCCAATGTCTCCTTCGTCGCGCGTTTCACAGCACGATCTCGAGAGCTTGGCGAACCGCCCGATCAGCTCCGTGAAAGTGCCTTGCCATCTCCATCAGGGTAGTCGGCTTTGCGCCCCGACGACGAAGCCACCGACGAAGCACTTCCCACGCGACGTCCGCGCCTTCCCGGTGCCTGAGTCGGATGACGTCGACCAGCGAGCGCTCCGCCGAGTACAAGCCGACTTTGAAGCCTGCGCCGATGTTGATTTCCTGGCGTCCAAGATCAAAGGTTTTCTTGGTGGGTGGCACCAGAACGGGAAGTCGTCGTTGATGTAGGGCTCGTCGGCCGACTTCGCGCCCAACGCGAGAAGTCGCTCGAAGGCTTGCCACGGGCCAGTATAGAACCGAACGGGGCTGTAGACGAAAGTCCAGCCTCCTAAGCTATTGATTTTATTGGCGTCCCCAACGAGAGAAAGTTCGAACTCGCGGGCACCGGAGTCCACAGTTCAGACACCGAAGAAAACCATGGAAGGCTGAAGCCATGAGTTGTCCGAACTTCCGGCAATCGCCACCACGAGTTCTAGGATGAACGACTCTACGGCACAAGGTCGTCGTCAATCTCCCGCACGTTTCTCGTTGACTCCTCGTGATCCAACTCGAGCGTGCGATCGTTTTCCACAGTCTTGTCAGTAACGTCCTGAGAATTCTCGACCTGCTGCTCTCGATACTTCAGCCAGTCCTCCCGACCTTTAGCCTGCATCTCCTCAGCCGTCAGATCTCTGCCCTCGGCTTTCCGTTGTTGCCGCAATTTCAACCATTCCTCCACACCTTTCGCCCTCGCCTTCCGGGCCTTGTCTAATGCGGCCGAACTGTCAGTCGTGAGTTGGGGTTGCTCGATCTCGCGATGCGGCGCACTTCTACGCAATGCATCACCATCGGCTAAATCCTGCTCTCGCCCAGCGGCGATCTTTGCGGCCAACAAGTCTTCACGCGAGATGAAAGGAGCCGTCAATGTCTCGTCGATTGCTACATCGACTCGGCGTTCCCATGCCTCGGCAAATTCAACACCGCTGATTCTAGGCATGATGTCCACCATAACCGGTGGAGTGCCCATGCGAAAAAGACTATCCAAATCCGTGAAATCTTTGGCAGCGAGGCCTTCTACCGGCGCACCGAATTCGCAAGCGCGGCGTAGACCGCCTTAGCATTTTCAGCGTCGGCGCTCACGAGGATGTCCAGATCTTTGGTCGCCCGCGGTTCGGCGTGAAACGAAACCGCATATCCCCCAACGACCAGATATTTAACGTGGCCTTCGTTGAAGGCGAATAAGAGTTCTTTGAAGTCTTGGTGCATCCCGGACCTCGCCCTTTAACGAATAGAGGTCGAGCGTGAGATCCATTACAGCTCGGATCCGCTCGCTGGCCGGCAGGCTTTGCCAAGCCCGGTATTGATCGGCCTTCATCGCCTCATGGCTGCTGTAACGGGTGATGCGCTTGTCCATGGTCGAAACCTAGCATACTTCGGAAGCGAGAAAAGCCGCCCCAACGACCCTCAAACCAAGACGGCCACGAGATCGTAACTGATTGTTTTTATTGGCGTCCCCAACGAGATTCGAACTCGTGTTACCGCCGTGAAAGGGCGATGTCCTAGGCCTCTAGACGATGGGGACGTATAGGGGGCGCGGAAGATTACACAAGCCGGGCCTAATGGACAACGGTAAACCGTTGCAAGAACCCAGGCTGGCCCCGGACCGGCAGCGCCGGGTACGGGGAGGTGACGGGCGGCCTAGGCGGCAGCGCCAGGAGAGGACGGCAGGGCGGCCAGCAGCTCGGTGAGCTTATCGAGGTCGAGCGGCTTGACCAGATGGGAATCGAAGCCAGCTTCCTGCGAGCGGCGGCGGTCGGAATCCTGGCCCCAGCCGGTCAGGGCGACCAGCGTAATG
>Ga0134126_10000288_pt1 | contig 65695 bp, 65 predicted proteins | sample KB31752_FD_96881 | JGI IMG/M metagenome (GOLD analysis project Ga0134126, IMG submission 96881) | Terrestrial soil microbial communities with excess Nitrogen fertilizer from Kellogg Biological Station, Michigan, USA - KB3-175-2 | ecosystem: Environmental > Terrestrial > Soil > Unclassified ...
GGCCGAACGGCAGTGGCGGGCCAGGGTGGTGGGGGAACCCGACCCCGACGTCTGCCGGGGGGAGCGGTTCGACCTGCCGATGACCATCGACGGGCTGTTGTGGGAGAAGTGGCGACGATCAGGTGGGGCCGACGGGCAACGCGAGGCCAGCTGAGCGGGCTATCCGGCGGGCCGGTTGGGGGGTAGGTCCTTGCCCAAGAGGTGGTCGGGGTTCCCCGACGCCACCCCCGGCGCGAACACCCGGTCCAGGGTGGCCAGGTCGTCGGCGGACAGGATGACGGCCAGCGATCCGACGTTCTCGTCGAGGAGGTCGCGGCGTTCCATGCCCGGGATGGGCACGACGTCGTCGCCCTTCGCCTTCAGCCACGCCAACGCCACTTGGGCGGGCGTGGCCGCGACCCGGTCGGCCACTTGCCGGAGCTCGTCGAGGAGCCGCAGGTTCTTCTCCAGGTTGTCACCCTGGAACCTCGGATCGGGGCTCCGACGGTCGGCTCCGGCCAGCTCCGCCGTGATGGCCCCGGCGAGGAAACCACGGCCGAGCGGCGAGTAGGGGACGATCCCGACACCCATCGCCCTCGCCGCCGGCACCACTTCCGCCTCGATCTCGCGGGCCCACAGCGACCAGTCGCTCTGCAGGACGCTGATGGGGTGGACGGCGTGGGCCCGCCGCAGGACGTCGACCGACGCCTCCGACAGGCCCAGGTACCGGACGTGGCCGGCGGCGACGAGCTCGGCCATGGCCCCCACCGACTCCTCGATGGGCACGTCGGGGTCGACGCGGTGCTGGTAGTACACGTCGAGGTGGTCGGTGCCGAGACGCTGGAGGGACTCCTGGCAACAGGCCCGAATGTAGTCGGGCCGGCCGTTGACCTCGGTGCCGTCACGCCCGGCCCGGACCAAGCCGAACTTGGAGGCCAGGGTGATCCGATCGCGGCGGCCCTTGATGACCTGGCCGACGAACGTCTCGTTCTCCCCGTTGGCGTAGGCGTTGGCGGTGTCGAAGAAGGTGACGCCGAGCTCGAGGGCGCGGTCGACGGTGGCGCGGGACTCGGCCTCGTCGGGGTCGACGTAGGAGCGGGTCAGCACCATGCAGCCCAGGCCCATCGTGGACACCTCCAGGCCCTGCGACCCGAGGGTCGTCCGCCCGACCGGCATCCTCGCCCCGACCGGCACGCCGGCGGCGGTCACGCCGCCGCCCGGTCGCCGAGGAAGGCCTTCACCACGTCGGGGTGCTTGCGGACCTCGCCGGCCGAACCCGCGAGGACGACCCGGCCCCGCTCGATCACCACCGCCCGCTGTGCCACCCGCAGGGCGGCCATGGCGTTCTGCTCGACCATCAGCACCCCGATGCCGGTCCCGGCGATCCGCTCGATGGACTCCATCACCAGGTCGACCATGATCGGGGACAACCCCATCGACGGCTCGTCGAGGAGGATGACCTTCGGCTGGGCCATCATCGCCCGGCCGAACGCCAACATCTGCTGTTCCCCGCCGCTCAACAGCCCGGCGGGTTGGCGGCGCCGCTCGTGGAGCACCGGGAACATGACGAACACCTGCTCCAACACGGCGTCGCGCTGGGCCTTCGACCGGTTGGTGTAGGCGCCGAGGAGGAGGTTCTCGTAGACGTCGAGAGGGCCGAACACCCGCCGCCCCTCGGGGACCATGACCAGCCCGGCCCGGGCGATCTTGAAGCACGGCCAGTTCGAGATGTCGGCACCGTCCCACCGGATGGTCCCGGCCGACTGCTTCACCTGGCCGACCACTGACCGCAGCGTCGACGTCTTCCCGGCGCCGTTGGCGCCGAGCACCGCCTGGATCTCGCCGGGGTCCACCGCCACGTCGATCCCCTCGACGGCGGTCACTCCCCCGTAGCGAACGTGGAGGCCTTCGACCTCAAGAAGCGGCATCTTCCTCCTCTCCCTTCTTCCCCAGGTAGGCCTCTTGGACGACCGGGTCGGTCACCACGATCTCCGGGGCGCCCTCGGCGATCAACTTGCCGAAGTTCATGCAGAACACGTAGTCGCAGACGTCCGTGATCATCTGCATGTCGTGCTCGACCAGCACCTGCGTCAACCCCTCGGCCCGTAGGTCGCGCATGATGGCGCCGATCTCGTCGCGCTCCTTGCGGTTCATCCCGGCGGTGGGCTCGTCGAGGAGCAGCAGCGTGGGGTGGGCGGCCAGCGCCCGGGCGATCTCGACCCGGCGCTGGGTGCCGTACGGCAGCAACCCCACCGACCGTCGCTCCATCCCCTTCAGCTCCAGCCGCTCGACGGCCACCATGGCGTCGTCGCGGCACTCCCGTTCCAACCGGCGGGTCCGCCACGGCAGCAGCCAGCTGGCCAGCAGGCTCCGGCCGTAGATGCGGGCGTCGGCGCCGAGCATGACGTTCTCCAGCACCGATCGCTCGGGGAGGAGGCGGACGGCCTGGAACGTCCGGCTGATCCCCATCCGGGTCACCGCGGGAAGGGGGCCGTTCTGGTACTCGTTCCCCTTGAACGACAGTCGGCCGCCGGTCATGTTGGTCATCCGGGACAGGGCGCCCAGCAGGGTGCTCTTGCCCGACCCGTTCGGACCGACGAGCCCGTAGAGCATGCCGGTCTCCAGCTTGAACGACACCCCGTCGACGGCGCGGACCCCGCCGAAGTGGACCTGCGCCTCGTCGACGTCGAGGAGGACGGTCACGTGTTCACCCCCGGCTGCACCCCTGACCGCACCCCCGGCTGTGCGGTGCCGGCCAACGACGGCACCGGCGCCCCCTCGATCGGTGGTGGGGCCTGGCTCCGGCCACTCAACCGCTGGACGAGATGGACCAGGCGGCTCAACAGTCCCAGCACCCCGTTCGGCTCGTAGGCCACCACCAGGATGACCAGGACGCCGTAGACGATTGTGCGGTAGCCGCCGACAAACGAGAACACCTGGGGGAACCAGGCCACGATGACGGCCCCGATCACCGCCCCCTGCCAGGACCGGACACCGCCGACCACCGCCATGGTCAACCCGGTGACGATGAGGGCGAAGCCGAACCCGCCGGGGGCGATGGTGCTGAAGTTCAGGGTGTTCATCGCCCCGGCCAGGCCCCCCAACGCCGCGCTGAGGGCGAAGATGAAGTCTCGCTCCTTGCGGACCTGGACGCCGATGGATCGGGCCAGCATCTCGTCGACCCGAAGGGTCTCGATGGCCCGACCCTGGCTGCGCCGTTCGAGCTGGCTGATCAGCAGGACGGCGATGGCGGCCACGATGAACAGCTCGCCGGTGCTGACGAGCAGTGGGATGCCGAACAGCCCGACGGTCCCCCCGGTGAAGCTGCCGCCGTTGTCGGCGATGACGACCAGGATCTGGTCGAAGGCGAACGTCACCATCCCGAGATAGAGGCCACGCAACCGGACCAGCGGCATGGACAGGAGGTAGCCGGCGAGCCCCGACCCGAGGACGACGATGATCATGGCCGCCACCCCCGGCACCCCGCTCTTGGCGAGGTTGGCGGAGACGTAGGCGCCGGCACCGAAGAACCCGACGCTCGCGAACGAGAACACGCCGGACCGCAGGACGACCTGGAAACTGAGGGCCAGGACGACGTAGATGGCCGTCGTCTGGAACAGGCTGGCGTGGGCGTCGTACCAGAGGGTCATGCCCGGTCCACCTTCCTCCGGCTGAACAGGCCGCTGGGCATGATCAGGAGGACCACGATGATCAGGGCGAACGACACGGCGTTCGTCCAGGTTCCCGACGTCGTCGCCGTCACCAGGGTCTCCGCCCCGGCGAGCACGTAGGCGCCGACCATGGTCCCCCAGATGCTGCCCACGCCGCCCAGCACCACGGCGGCGAAGGCCTTCAGCAGCAGGTCCTGCCCGGACGACGCTGTGAGGCTGTCCAGGAACACGGCCAGGAACACGCCGGCGGCACCGGCGGTGATCCCGGAGACCACGAGGGCCAGGGCCGACAGGCGGCCCTCGCTGATCCCCATGAGCCCGCTGGTCTCCCGGTCGACGGCGAGGGCCCGCAAGCCCCGGCCCGGTCTCGACCGCTGGATCCACACGGCCAGGCAGACCATGAGTACTACGGCGACGGCCACGATGGCGATCTCGATGGCGCTGATGTAGGCGCTCCCGATGTGGAACTCGGTGGTGGTGATGGCCTGGGAGGTGATGGAGAACGGGCTACCCAGCGTGACCTCCTGGGCGATGGTGACCGGGATGGCGGCGGCCCCGATGCTGGCGATCAGCATCGACAGCTCCGCCTCCTGGACGGTCTTCGCCCGCTTTCGTATCGGCCGAAAGGCGAACAGATCGAGGGCGAGCTCCATCACCGCGCCGACGGCCATGGCGATGAACACCAACCCGACCAAGGGGATGTCGGCCCCCACCTTCTGCGTCAGCACGTAGCAGGTGAACGCCGAGAACATGAACACGGCCCCGTGGGCCAGGTTGAGGACGTTGAGGGTCCCCCAGGTCATGCTGAGCCCGACGGCGAACAGGCAGTAGCACGAACCGAGGACTATGGCGTTGACGACCTGTTCCAATGGCTTGCTTCCTCCCTTTCAGGATGTCGGCCGGCTACGGGTTCTGGTTGGCCATCGCCACGGCCTTGCCGTTCTGCCACTGCACCAGCACCGGGGCGGCCTCCATCTGACCCTTCACGACGGTCACGTGCTGGCCGAGAACCCCCTCGTACCCCTTCTTCCCTTCGGCGATCATCGCCTGGTCGACCTTGGCCGCGGTGGTCGTCCCGGCTGCCTTCAGAGCCCGGGCGATGAAGTACGTCGTTGTGTAGGCCTCGGCGGCGAAGTTGTACGGTGTCGCCGCGTAGGCCGCCTTGTACTGCTTGGTGAAGGTGTCCGACACCGGGCCGAAGGGTGCCCCGGCCGTCCAGTCGGAGGCCCACACGATGCCGTTGGCCGCCGCGCCGGCCCCGTTCAGCGACCCGGCTCCGCAGCCGTCTTCGCAGATGATCGGGCCGGTGAACCCGCCCTGCTTGATCTCGGTGGCCGCCGTGGCGTTCTGGGTGCCGGCCAGGTCGAGGTCGATGGCGTCGGGGTGGGACGACAGCACCTTGGTGACGGCGGACGAGATGTCCGACTGGGTGGCCAGCACGGCGGTCATGTTGGTCACCTTGAACCCGTACTTGGGGCCGTCGGCCTGGGCCTTCTTTCCCAGATCGGCCAGCGTCGGGTATGTCGAGTCATAGATGTCCGCCACCGTCTTGACATGCTTCGACTGCAACCATTTATACGCCGACGGCACCGCCGATGTCTGCAGCGGCGTCAACCGGAACATGTAGTTGTTCAACAACGTCCCCGGTCCGCCGGCCTGGGTGAAGACCGTCGGCACGTTGGCCCGGGACAGGATCGGCGCCACGGCGACGGCCGTCGGGCTGATGGGCGGCCCGATCACCGCCGCGTAGTGGGCCGTTGCCGCCTGGGTGGCCAGGTTGGCGGCCTGGGTCGGTGTGCTGGCGTCGTCGGCGAAGCTGATGCTCAGCTTCGCCTGGCCGAGAAGGTGGGAGCGGTTGATCTGCTTCACCGCCAGGTCGATGCCCTTCTGGTCGAGGAGGCCCACGAAGCCACCGGACCCGGTGTCGTCCTGTATCGAGTACAGGTGGATTGTGGCCGGCAGGCTCGCCCCGGCCGTGCCGGCTCCCGGGATCCCTGCCCCGGTCGACACGGCGGCGAGCCCCACGGCCACTCCGGCCCCCGCCACCAACTTCCACAGGTCCTGCCGACACCACATACTGCGCAAACCCCTCCTTCGTGCTCTGTCCGGTGTTCGTTCATTCGGTTGCTCTTCTCGACGGGCTACGGGTGCTGGTTGGCCATCGCCACGGCCTTGCCGTTCTCCCACTGCACCAGGACCGGTGTGGCGTTCTGCTGGCCGTTCACCACGGTGACGTGCTTCCCGAGCACCCCGGCGTAGCCGTTCTTCCCTTCGGCGATCAGCGCCTGGTCGACCTTGGCCGCTGTGGTCGTCCCGGCCGCCTTCAGGGCCTTGGCGATGTAGTAGGTGGCTGTGTAGGCCTCCGCCGCCCAGTCCGGCGGTGTGGCCCCGTAGGCGGCCACGTAGCCCTTGGCGAAGGCGTCCGACATCGGCCCGAACGGTGCCCCCGGCGTCCAGTCGGAGGCCCAGACGATGCCGTTGGCCGCCGACCCGGCCCCGCTCAGGGTCCCGCCGCCGGCGCCGTCCTCGGCCATGATCGGTCCGCTGAACCCGGCCTGCTTGAGCTCGGCGGCCGCCGTCCCGTTGGCCGTGCCGCTCACCAGCAAGGCGATCGCCTTCGGGTGGGAGGACAGCAGCTTGGTGATCGACGACGAGATGTCGGACTGGGTGGCGGTGATGCCCTCGGCGGACGTCACCTTGAACCCGTACTTCGGGCCGTCCTTCTGGGTCTCTTTGTACAGTGTCACCAGCGTCGGGACTGTCGAGTCGTAGAGGACACCGACGGTCTTGACGCCCTTCGACTGCAGCCACTGGTAGGCCTTCGGGATCCGTGTGGCCTGCAGCGGGGTCAACCGGAACATGTACTTGCTGATCAACGTCCCTGTACCGCCGGCCTGGGTGAAGACGGTCGGCTCGTTGGCCCTGGACAGGATCGGGGCGGCGGCCACCGCCGTCGTGCTGAGCGGCGGCCCGATCACCGCCGGGTAGTGGGCGGTCGCCGCCTGGGTGGCCAGGTTGGCGGCCTGGGTGGCTGTGCTGGCGTCGTCGCCGTAGCTGATGGACAGCTTGGTGGTCCCGAGGAGGTGCGACGCGTTGATGTTCTTGATGGCCAAGTTGATGCCGTTCTCGTCGGCCTTGCCGACGGCCGCCACGTTGCCGCTGGCGTCCTGGATCGAATAGAGGTGCACTGTCGCCGGCAGGCTGGCGCCCGCCGTCGTCGCGCCCACCGTCGTGCCCACCAACGACCCGAGGACCCCGAGGGCAACCGCGCCAAGGGCCGCCGCGCCAAGGGCCACCACTCCACGGGCCGCTCCCCCAACCGCGCCGGCCCGATACCCGAACTGCCACGCGCTTTTCATGCCATCCTCTCGTCTCGTCGACCCACTGGACACCGTCGTCACGGGTTCTGGTTGGCCAGCGGGACCTCCTTGCCGTTGAGCCACTGCACCAGCACGGGCTTGGCGTTCTGCTGGCCGTTCACCACCGTGATGTGCTTCCCGAGAACCCCGGCGTAGCCGCCCTTGCCCTCGGTGGTGAGGGCCTTCTGCACCGCGGCCGCTGTGGTCGAGCCCGCCGCCTTCAACGCCTTGGCGATGTACATGAGGGCTGTGTAGGACTCGGCGGCCCAGTTGGTCGATGTCACCCCGTAGGCCGTCTTGTACGCCTTGGCGTAGGCGGTGGAGATCGGGCCGAACGGCGCGCCAGAGACCCAGTCGGAGGCCCAGACGATGCCGTTGGCCGCCGACCCGGCGCCGCTCAGCGATCCGCCGCCGGCGCCGTCCTCGGCCAGGATCGGCCCGGAGAACCCGCCCTGCTTGATGCCGGTGGCCGCGGTGCCGTTCTGGGTGAGCACCACGAAGATGGCCAGTGACTGGGCGTGGTACGACAGCAGCCGGGTGATGGCCGAGGAGATGTTGGACTGCGCCGCCTGCACGCCGACGCTGCCGACCACCTTGAAGCCGTAGTGCGGACCGTCGTTGACGGTCTCTTTGTACAGTGTCACCTCGGTCGGGAATGTCGAGTCGTACAGCACCGCCATCGTCTTGACCTTCTTCGACTGCACCCACTTGTACCCCTGGTGGATCCGTGTGGTCTGCAGCGGCGTCATCCGGAACATGTACTTGCTGATCAACGTCCCCGGGCCGCCGGCCTGGGTGAACACCGTGGGGATGCTCGCCCGGGACAGGATCGGGGCCACGGCCACCGCCGTGCCGCTGGACGGCGGGCCGATCACCACCGGGTACTTGCCCGCCGCCGCCTGGGTGGCGAGGTTGGCCGCCTGCGTCGGTGTGGTGGCGGAGTCACCGTAGGAGATCGAGAGCTTGGAGCTCCCGAGCAGGTGTGAGGCGTTGACGTTCTTGATGGCCAGGTTGATGGCTTTCTCGTCGTCCACCCCGACGGCCCCGGCGGCGCCGCTGGCGTCCTGGATGGAGTACAGCTTGATGGTCGACGGGAGGCTGGCCCCCGCCGTCGACACCCCCAGGGTGCTGCCGGCCACCCCGAGGAGCACCGTCCCCCCCAGGGCACCCAGCATGGCCAGGGTCCTGCCTGCTCGCTTCTTCATGTTCACCTCGTCCTCGTTCCGCCGACTGACTTGTCTTTCCCTCTCCCGACCGATGTCGGCCGGACGGACCTGCTGGTTCGCCTACGGGTTCTGGTTGGCCATCGGGACGGCTTTGCCTGTCTCCCACTGGACGAGCACCGGCTTGGCCATCTGCTGGCCGTTGACCACGGTGATGTTCTGGCCGAGGACGCCCTGGTACCCCTTCTTGCCGAGGGCGATCATGGCGTTGTCGAGGGCAGCCGGGGCCACCGATCCGGCCGACTTCATGGCCCGGGCGATGTACATCATCGCTGTGTAGGCCTCGGCCGCCCAGTCGGTGGCGGTCGCCCCGTAGGCGGCCTTGTACGCCTTTGTGAACGCCGTCGACACCGGGCCGAACGGCGCTCCCGGCTGCCAGTCCGACGCCCAGACGATGCCGTTGGCCGCCGCGCCGGCGCCGTCGAGGGAGCCGTTGCCGGCCGAGTCCTCGGCGACCTGGGGCCCGGTGAACCCGCCGGCCTTCAGCTCGGTCGCCGCCGTGGCGTGCTGGGTCAGCAGCACGTAGGCCGCCACGGCCTGGGGGTGGTACGACAGCAGCTTGGTGATGGCCGACGAGATGTCCGACTGCTTCGACAACACCGCGGAGGCCCCCACGACCTTGAAGCCGTACTTCGGCCCCTGGGCGGCGATCTCCTTGTACAGGTTGGCCTGGGTGGGGAATGTGGAGTCGTAGATCACCCCGACCGTCTTGACCTTCTTCGACTGCAGCCACTTGTAGGTCAGCGGCACCCGTGTCGACTGCAGGGGGGTCATCCGGAACATGTACTTGCTGACCAGCGTGCCGGGACCGCCGGCCTGGGTGAACACCGTCGGGAGGTTGGCCCGGGCCATGATCGGCGCCACGGCGATCGCCGTGGCGCTCGACGGCGGGCCGATGACCACCGGGTACTTGGCCACCGCCGCCTGGGTGGCCAGGTTGGCCGCCTGCGTCGGTGTGGTGGCGGAGTCACCGTAGGTGATCGAGATCGTGCTGTTGCCGAGGAGGTGGGTGGCGTTGATCTGCTTGATGGCCAGGTTGATGCCCTTCTCGTCGTCCTGGCCGACCACCCCGGCGGCGCCGCTGGCGTCCTGGATGGAGTAGATCTTGATGGTCGACGGCAGGCTGCTCGCCCCGGCGGTCGACACCCCGATGGTGCCACCGGCCACCCCCAGGAGCACCGACCCCCCCAGGGCGCCCGCCATGGCCAGCGTCCTCCCTACCCGCTTCTTCATCTTCCGTCTCTTTCTCTCTCCGGACCGTTGACCGGCCCGACCCCGAATGTTCCTGCCTCTACCAACAACGATGCTTCTGGCCCCTCGCCCCCGACGGCCCGGGCACCTACGGGATGACGAACCGCGGATGGTCGAACGGCTCGAACGGCACCAGGTCGAGGTCGTTGATCCCCTCCTGGGGGTGCGGGCCGCCGAGGTACAGGGTGCTGGCCGGGAGGTACACCACCGTCCAGGCCCGCCGGGGCCGGTCCGTCACGTTGGGCCCGGCGCCGTGCAGCGTGAGGGCGTCGTGGACGGTGGCCTCACCGGCCGCCAACGGCACCGTGACCGGGTCGCCGACCAGCTCCCGGTCGTCGTCGCGCAGCAACTCGTCCAGCTCGTGGTCGTGGCCGATCAGGTCGAGCCGACCGAGCGGGCCGAGGCGGTGGGAGCGCGGCACGAAGCGCAGGGCTCCCGACTCGGCCGGGACGTCCTCGATGGCCAACCACACCGTCAGCATCCCCCGCCGGTCGATGGGGTTGTACGGGAAATCCTGGTGCCACACGCTCTGCCGCGTGCCCTGGTCGGCGGGAGGCTTCACGAAGGTCTTGTCCCAGAACACCCGCACCTCCTCGCCGACCAGGGCCTCGGCGATCACCGCGAACCGGGCCACCAGGTCCATCACCTCCGGGTACCGGAGGCGGAGGTCGAAGGAGTTGCTCCACATCCGTTGATACCGCTCGTCGGCGTGGTAGGCGAAACGGGCTGTCCCGTCCCCGTCGTCGTCGACGAACCCGGCCAGCCCGGCCGGAGGCTCCGACTCGGTCGCCCGGCAGAGCTCGGCCAGGTCGGCCAGCTCCTGTCCGTCGAGGAGGGCCGGCAGCTTCAGGTAGCCCTGCCGGCGGTACGTCGCCACCATGTCGGGGGTGACCAGGTCAGCGGCCGACCTGGCGGTGGCCGCCCCGGCGGCGCCGAACCCTGTGGTGGAGGACTCGGCGGTGGCGGCCATCAGCCGATCACCCCAACGGCGGCGGCGTCCACGGTGACCGGCATCGGCATCTTGGCCAGGATCCCGCCGTCGGCCATGATCGACTCGCCGGTGACGAAGGAGGCGTCGTCGCTGCAGAGGAAGCCGACGACGGCGGCGATCTCGTCGGCCTCGGCGACGTGACCCACCGGGTGCATGGCGCCGGTGCGCTGGAGGCCCAGCTCGAAGTCGCCGTCGCCTCGCAGGAACATCCCGGCCCGGGCCATCGGGGTGTTGACCGACGCCGGGCAGACCGAGTTCGCTCGCACGCCGAGCGGAGCCAGCTCCATGGCCAACCCCTTCGTGAAGGCGACCAGGGCCCCTTTGGAGGCCGAGTAGGCGAGGCGCCCGGAGGCGCTGACGACGGCGGCGATGGACGCCACCGTGACGATGGAGCCACCCGCCTGGCGAAAGGACGGCAGCATCGCCCGGGAGAAGAGGAACGCGCTGGTGGCGTTGACGGCCATCGTCGTGTCCCAGTCCGTCCGGGTGAGGTCGTCGAGGAGGCCCCCGCCGTCGACGGCGGCGCAGGTGACCAGGATGGTCGGCGGACCGAGCCGGCGGGTGACGGCGTCGACGGCCGCGTTGACGTCCGTCTCGTCGGCGACGTCGCACTCGACCGTGACGGTCGACTCGGCGGCCAATGTCGACTCGGCGGAGAGTGCGGCGGCGGCCGAGTCGAGGCCCAGCCGGTCGCGGTCGACGAGGGCCACCGGGTGCCCGGTCCGGACCAGCCTGGCGGCGACGGCGGCGCCGATACCGCCGCCGGCCCCGGTCACCACGGCGACCCGGGAGGACGCTGGCGGCGATGTCTCACCGGTTTCTGTTCGCGAACTGCCCTGCGTTGGCATCGTCGCCGCTCCCCCGCCCCCGTCGAATCGTCCATGTCCCCCGTTGGGGTTCATGCCGGAGCCGGACCTCAGGTCCCTGCTAACTATGCATACTATCACTGTCGATCTAGGCAGTCCAGTACTGCGTATCCATTTCCTTCATGGCGGATCGACGGCCGTTTACGGCCAATTATGAAGAAATAGCGCCATCCGACCGGCCTCGGGCCTCGACGGGCCGATCCACCGTTCGGGAACCCCAGCACCATTAGAGCCGACTAGATAGAATTATTATCATTGATTGGGACGAGTGGGGGTGGGTGATGGCCGGTGGCTACGAGGTGCTCGCCGTGCGGTTCGGGGAACGACCGCTCCGGCGGAGCGACTGCTTCTTCCGGTACCACGCCTACGGCGAGCCGGACGCCGACCTGCTGCTCGACTTCTTCTTCTGGGTCGTCCGCGACGGTTCGTCCACCGTCCTGGTCGACACCGGCTTCGACCCGGCCGCCGCCCCGAAGCGACCCGGCCTGCGGTACCTCGCCACCCCGACCGAGGCCCTGGCCGCCGTCGGCATCCGACCCGACGACGTCGACGCGGTGGTCGTCACCCACTGCCACTTCGACCACATCGGCAACGTCTCGGCGTTCCCGCGGGCGCGCATCCTGGTCCAGCGGGCCGAGCTGGACTTCTGGACGGCCCACGGCGCCAAGCCACCGCAGGCGTTCAGCGCCGAGACGGCCGAGCTGGAGTACCTCCGGGCGGCGGCCGCCGCCGGCCGGGTGGACCTGCTCGATGGCGACGCCGAGGTCCTCCCCGGGGTGACGGCCCGCTTCGTCGGCGGCCATTGCCCGGGGCAGCAGGTGGTCGTGGTCGACGGCGACCGGCCGGTGGTCCTGGCGTCCGACGCCGTGCACCTCTACGAGGAGCTCGAACGGGACATGCCGTTCCCACTGTTCTCCGACCTGCCTGCCATGTACGGCACCTACGCCGACCTCCGCCGCCAGGCCCGGCTCGGGGCGATCGTCGTGCCCGGCCACGACCACCTCGTCATGGACCGGTTCCCCGCCCTGCCCGGGGTCCCCGGGACACTGGCCGTCCTGCTCACTGACCCGCTCGGCTGAAAGGCCCGCTCGACTGACCCGCTCGAACTGAGAGGAAGGACCGACGATGACCATCGGGAACGGAGGGAGCCACCTCGGGGCGGCGTTGGAGGGACTGAAGGTACTGGAGATCGCCCAGTTGGTGGCCGGGCCGATGGCCGGCAGCTTCATGGCCGACCTGGGCGCCGACGTGGTCCACCTGGAAGACCCGTCCACGGGCGACCCGCACCGGCGGGTGGGGGCAGCCCGCGACGGGGTGCACCTCTGGTGGAAGGTGGCGGCCCGCAACAAGCGGTCGGCCACCTGCGACCTCCGGTCGGCCGACGGCCAGGAGCTGGCCCGGTCGCTCGCCGGTTGGGCGGACGTGGTCGTCACCAACTTCCGGGCCGGCACCCTGGAACGCTGGGGCCTCGACTGGGACCGCCTCCACGCCGTGAACCCGACGCTCGTCATGCTGGCGGTCAGCGGGTACGGCGCCGACACCAGCCGGCGGGACGAGCCCGGCTTCGGGAAGGTAGGCGAGGCGATGAGCGGCGTCGTGCACCTGACCGGGTTCGCCGACGGGCCACCGTTGCATGCCGGCTACTCCAACGCCGACTCCCTCACCGGGCTCATGGGGGCCTTCGCCGTGCAGGCGGCGCTGTTCCGGAGGGCGCACGATCCCGGGTTCGCCGGCGAGCTCATCGACCTCGCCCTCTTCGAGCCGCACTACCGGATGGTCGAGTGGCAGGTCATCGTCCAGGACCAGACCGGCGAGACCCCCGGCCGTTCGGGCAATTCCCTCCCCGGCTTCGCCGGTGGGGTCGTCAACGCCTTCCCGGCGGCCGACGGCCAGTACCTGACGGTGTCGGCCGGGACGCCCCGCTCGGCGGTCACCCTGGCCGACATGGTTGGCGAGCCCATGGACCTCGACGCCCCCGACGCCGCGCTCGCCGCTACGTCGGTGCGGATCGAGGAGAAGCTGGCCGCCTGGATCGCCGCCCGCTCCGCCGACGACGCCTTGAGCACGCTGGCGGCGAAGGACGTGGTGGCGTCGAAGATCTACACCACCGCCGACATCCTGGCCGACCCGACCTACGCCGAGCGCGGCGACGTCATCGAGGTCGACGACCCCGACCTGGGCTCGGTGAAGATGCAGGCGGTCATCCCGAGGCTGCGGCACCACGGAGGCCGGGTGTGGCGGTCCGGCCCGGCCCTTGGCGCCGACAACGAGCTCGTCTACCGCCAATTCCTGGGGCTGACCGCCGAACGGTTCGCCGAGCTGCAGCGGGCCGGGACCATCTAGCCCAGCTGGCGGTCAGGCGCCGGTGTCGACGATGAGGTTGCCGATGCCGTCGAAGTCGGCGGACTGGTCGGGACGGACGACGACGACGGTGTCGGGGAGCTCGATGAGGGCCGGCCCCTTGACGGTGTCCTCGAGGACGCTGCGGTCGATGCGGACCACCGGGGTGGCCACCCGCTCACCGAGCTCGGCCCAGTAGACCGGGCGCGACCGGCGGTCGACGCCCTGCTCTGTCACCGGCGTGGCGGCGAACGGCGGCTTGGCGGTGACGCAGTCCGCCCGGACCTGCAGGGCGGTGATCTCGACCCCACCCTCCCGGTAGCCGGACCCCTGGCCGAAGAGGGCCTCGTAGATGCGGCCGAAGTCCTCGTCGATGGTGACCACGGTCTTGTCGTCCACGGTGCCGGCGGCCACCGGCACCTCGACGTCGTGGACCTGCATGGCGTACTTCATCCGGACCGACCGGGTGATGTCGGCCGGCAGGTCGGACAGTCCCTCGTCGACCAGGGTGCGCCGGGCCACGTCCTCCAGCCGGACGAAGATGTCGTCCAACGGGTCGGCGGCCACCGGGTACCGGAACGAGTGGGGCTCCTGGTAGATGTGGGAGACGTCGGACACCGCCGCGCCGAGGGCAGACCAGAGGGCGGCGACGTAGGGCAGGGGCACCACGACCTTCTTGATGCCGGCCTCGCGGGCGACGGCGGTGGCGTGCACCGGGCCGCCGCCGCCGAAGGCGAAGAGGGCGAACTTGCGCGGGTCGAGGCCGCGCAGGACGCTCATCCGGCGGATGAGGTCGGCCATCTTCGAGTCGACGATCCGGTTGATGCCGGCGGCGGTCTCGTAGACGCCGAGCCCCAGCCGCTCACCGAGGGCCTTCACCGCGGCCGTGGCGAGGGACGGCTTCAGCTCCATCCGGCCGTTCAGGAAGGTGGCGGGGTCGAGGATGCCGAGGACGATGTCGGCGTCGGTGACCGTCGGCTCGGTGTTGCCGTTGCCGTAGGCGGCCGGGCCGGGCCAGGCGCCGGCGCTCTTGGGGCCGACGTTGAGGCGGTCGGAGCCGTCGATCCAGGCGACGCTGCCGCCGCCGGCGCCGATGGACTCGACGTCGAGCATGGGCAGGGCCAGCTCGTAGCGCTGGAAGATCGACGAGTTCCGGCGCAGCGGCTGCCCGTGGTGGACGACGCTGACGTCGAAGGTGGTGCCACCCATGTCGGCCAGCAGGAGGTTGTCGATGCCGATCCGACGGGCCAGCAGCTCCGAGCTCACGATGCCGGCCACCGGTCCGGAGTTGACGGTGCGGATCGGGGCGCTCCGGGCCTCTTCCCCGGTGATGGCCCCGCCGGCGCACTGGGCGAAGAGGACCTGGCCGGTGAAGCCGTTGGCCGCCGCCCCGGTCTCGATGCTCTCGATGTACCGGTTCATGAGGGGGCCGATGTAGGCGTTCATCACCGCGGTGGTGGTCCGCTCGTACTCCCCCACCTGGGTGACCAGGTCGGATCCGCAGGACACGAAGACGTGGGGGGCGATCTCGGCCACGAGCTCCCGGATCCGCCGTTCGTGGGCCGGGTTCATCACCGACCACACCAGGCTCACCGCCAGGGCCTCGACGCCCTCGTCGTCCACCAGCCGGCGGATCTCCCGCCGGGCGGCCTCCTCGTCGAGCGGGACGACGACGTCGCCGTCGACGTCGACCCGTTCGGGGACCTCGCCGGTCAGGTGCTTGGGCACCAGCGGCTCCGGCTTGTTGGTCGACGGGACGTGGAGGGCCTCGTCGGGGGCCAGGCCGGCCGTGCGGCCGCCGCCGCGCATGAGGAACATGACGTCACCCTGGCCGGCGGTGGTGAGGAGGCCGGTGACGGCGCCTTCGCGCTGCACGATGGCGTTGGTGCCGGTGGTGGTGCCGTGGACCAGCCGCTCGGACCTGGTCAAGAGGTCCCGGGAGGTGAGCCCCAGCTTCTCGGCCGCTCGCTGGATGGAGGCGAAGAACCCGATGGACCGGTCCTCGGGGGTGGTCGGCGCCTTGGCCCCGACGATGGTCCCGTCGGGGCTCATCACCACGCAGTCCGTGAAGGTGCCGCCGATGTCGACACCGACGGCGTACCCGGTGACGTCCTCGCTGGCATTGCTCATCATCCGTTCCTTTCAATCAGGGTGAACGCTCGATCAGGTCAGCGGGACGCCAGCTGGGCGAGGCCACGCTCGGAGAAGCCGACCTCGAACGACGGCTCGTCCTCGGGGCGGCAGCACTCCACCGACAGGTAGGTGCCGCACTGGGGGCAGAGGTACCGGCGCATCACGAACGGGGCGTCGCTGAAGTCGGCGGGATCGGGGTACATGATCCGGTCGACCTCACTCGGGTTCGTCTCGAGGCAGGCGGCACCGATCTTGTAGTTCTCCTTGGCCAGGGCCAGGTCGTGGCCGCACTCGCCGCAGGCCCAGGACGCTTCGCCGTCGTCGGCGAAGGCGATGCCGAGGGTGTCGGCGACGATCCGGACCCGGTCGACCGGGAACTGGCCCCGACCGTCCGCCCGGGGGGCCGCTGCCTGCTCGAGGCGGTTCCGCCGGTCCTGCCGGCGGAGCTCGTCGGTGGCCGCCTCGTCCACCTGGCCGTCGACGAGGACGACGCCGTACTTCTCCCGGGCGGCCTCCACGGTGAGCTGGTGGTCCTCGACGTCGCCGAGGACGGCCGTGGGGTCCCGGAGGAGCGGGTCGCCGAAGCCGCCGCCGCCGGTGTACTCGACGGCGAAGATGTCGCCGTCGGACAGCGGCTGGTTGGCTTTCGGGGAGAGGCGGTCGATGGCCCCCACCATCTCCTCCATCTCGTGCCGGTTCTTCGGGATCCTGCCCTGGCGGAGCACCTGGCGGATCGACGAGTCACGGACGATCAGGTGGTTGCCGGGGTGGCCCGGCATGCCGCCGCCGAGGCCGGGCGACGTGTTGATGGCCGGGTCGGTGGCGATGATCTGGGCGTTCAGGTCCTGCGTCTTGTGGCGGACCACCGCCTTCTCCATGCCGTTGCCTCCCCGGAACCGGCCGGGACCGCCGCTGTCGATCTGCTCCCGGCGGTACAGGTAGAGGATCGGGAGCGTCCCCTCCCACTCCTCCAGGTTGCCGGCCGTGCTCCTCGGCCACCACCAGGCGCCGCCGGTGTCGACGCCGTCGCGATGGGGGAAGGCCCCGATCGACCCCATGAGGGAGTCGCCGGTGAGGTCGGCGACGAAGTTCCCGTTGCGGTCCGTCCCCGAAGCGATCCACCATCCGGGCAACGAGATGCCCCCGGTGGCGTTGGCCACGTCGCGGACCCCCGGCGGACCGGACAGCACCATCTTGCTAATGGCCTGGCTGGCCAGATAGACGGCGACGATCGAGGCGGTCAGCGGGGTGACGGCCCCGGGATAGGTGGCCACCGTCATGGTGCCGGGGGTGGGCTCGAACTCCATGTGGTCGGCCACCCCGGCCGGGCAGTAGAACTGGTCGTAGGCCAACAGGTTGGAGCCGGCGCAGATGATGCCCGACCGCCAGGCGGCGAAGGTGCCGTTGGCGGCGAAGAACTGCGGGTCGGTGCCGGCGTTGGAGAAGAAGAGGCGGTCCCCTTCCTTGCGGACCCGGGTGACCAGGCGGTGGACGTCCCGGTCGCCGGGGCCGGCGCTCCCGATGAAGATGGTCTCCTGCCACTCGCCGTCGGGGATCTGCAGCAGCCGGCGGGACACCGAGTGGGAGCAGTCCTTGATCATCCGGCGCATCACCCCCTTAACCACCCGGGGGCCGTACTCCTCCAGCAGCTCGACCATCCGCTCCCGGGTGGCCCGCAGCCCGGCGAGCTGGCTGCGGATCTGCAGCGCCACCATGTCCGGGGTGCGGCTCTTGCGGATGAACATGTCGGCCACGTCCTCTTGGAGGACCCCCCGGCGGACCAGCTTGATCGGGGGCACCGGGGTGCTCTCGTGGAACATGTCGGGGGCCTCGGCACAGAAGCTGCCGGGGTCCATGCCGCCGATGTCGCCCATGTGGCAAGAGCTGAACAGCCAGGAGAACAGCTTCCCCTCCCAGAAAAGGGGCTCGTAGATGGCGGTGTCCATCTGGTGCTGGGTGCCGATGTACGGGTCGTTCTGGAGGTAGACGTCGCCCTCCTCGATGCCCGGGTTGGTGCTCCGGTGCTCGAGGGTCCACTTGACCACCAGGTCGCCGTGGCCGGTGAAGTACTGGACGGACGGCCCGCAGACGATGTTGTCGCCGTTCTCGGTCAACAGGGCGGTGTTGAAGTCGTCCATGTAGACGATGAGGGGTGACCCCGACACCCGCTTGATGGTGTCCGAGTGGTCGAGGTTGAGGTTCCAGAACCGGGATCGCAGGACCTGGTAGGTCACCGGGTCGACGTCGGTCTCGAAGTCGGAGTGGAGCTGGAGGCTGGGGTCGATGTCGAGGTGGACGGGGGGGACGTAGCCGTAGGTCTTCCCGTTCCACGGCCCGCCGGGCAGGGCGTCGATGTCGACCTGCCGGTTACGGATGACACCGTCGACGGTGCTGGTGCCGAGCAGCCGGCCTTCGCCGGCGTCGTCGTTCGCTGGATCGGTCATGGTGGTCGCTCCTGATTGGGCTATTTCTTCTCGAGGACTATTTCTTCTCGAGGGCGGGGCTGGCGGCTCGGCCGTTCAGCCGGCTGTCCGGGCTGAGGGAGTCCCCCATCTCCAGGCCGGGTGGCCCGGCGAGGGCACCGGCCGGTCGCCTGGTGCCCATCGGTTGGTGGCCCCCCTTGAGGAGGCCGACCAGGCGGGCCGAGAGGTTGTCGACGTACGGCACCACCCCGCTCTGGGCCCCGAGCATGACGACGATGATGATGACGCCGTACACGTACGTCTCGGCGTCGGCGTTGAAGTTCAACAGGTACGGCACCAGCATGATGATGAAGGCGCCGACCAGCGGACCGCTCGGCGACAGGACGCCGCCGAGGATGACCATCAGCGGCAGGGAGACGGTCGCCAGCGCGGTGAACAGGCCGGGGGTCACGGCCAGGTCCTGGTAGAGGTAGAGGACGCCGCCGAGGCCGGCGATGACAGAGCTGATGGCGAAGGCGGCGACGATGTAGCCGACCGGTCCCACCCCGAGCGAGGCCCCGAGCCGTTCGTTCTCCCGGATGGTCTGGGCGCGCTGGCCGAACTTGGAGCGGGAGATGACGAAGATGGCCAGGGTGACCAGGCCGAGCACCACCGCGCTCAGGTAGTAGATCGACTCGCCGCTGCCGAAGGTGATGCCGAATATGGAACCGAAGTTTGTGGTCATCGTCAACCCGCTGGCCCCGCCGGTGATGCTGATGTTCTGCTCGATCAGGGCCACGCCGTCGGCCAGGGCGAAGGTGATGATGAGGAAGTACAGGCCCCTGGTCCGGGACAGCACCACGCCGAGGACGGCCCCGAGCACCCCGCACAGGGCCAGGGTGACCACCAGCGAGAGCCAGAAGTCCCAGTGCCAGGAACCGGCGAAGATGGCGCACGAGAAGGCCCCGACCCCCATGAAGGCGCCGGACCCGAACGACAGGAGGCCGGTCAGCCGGTAGAGGAGGGCGATGGAGTAGGCGACGATGCCGAAGATGAGGGCGACCTCGAGGACGTTGAGGGTGGACGCCCCGAGGCCGAGCAGGGGGAGGATGAAGAGGACCACCGCGATGGTGCCGACCACCCCCACCTGGCGGACCCGGCCGCTGCCCAACCGGCCACTGGCCCCCACCAGCACGGTCTGGGCCTCGGTGATGGCGCCGGTGAACTTGGTGAACAGACCCTCCGGGCGGACGATGAGGACCAGGACGAGGAGGGCCACCCCGATGCCCGACACCCACTGGCCGGCGCCGTAGGCCTGCCCCACGGTCTCGGCCAGCGCCAGCACGAGGCCGCCGACGGCCGCCCCGCCGAGCGACCCCAGGCCACCCATGAGGGCGACGACGAACCCGGTGATGAGGTAGGTCTCACCGGCCGACGGGTTGATGGGGTACTCGAGGGCGAGCAGGACGCCGGCCAGCCCGGCCACCGCCGACCCACCGACGAAGGCGACGCTGCGGACCAGGCTGACGTTGATGCCGCTGTACTGGCTGGCGTAGGCATCCTCGGCCGAGGCCCGGATCATCCGGCCCATCCGGCTCCGCCGGATGATCACGGCCAGGACCACCCCGATGATGGCGGCGGCGCCGATGAGGACCGGGGTGGTCTTCGGGATGGTGACATCGCCGATCGACCACGACCCGCTCACCGGTGACGACAGCTGCTCGGGGGCCGGCCCCCAGATACTGACGACGGCCTGTTCCAGGATGAGGAAGATCCCGAGGGAGATCAAGAAGGCGGTGAACGGGTTGTTGATCACCCGTCGCAGCAGGAACCGCTCGAGGATGTAGGCCAAGATGCCGACGACCACCACGCCGACCAGCAGGCTGACCAACAGGGGGACCCCGCTCCGGGCCACCGCCCAGGCGGTGAAGCCGGCGATGACCAGGAACTGGCCGTGGGCGAAGTTGACGATCCGGCTCTGGCCGAACACCAGGCTGACGCCGGCGCCCAGCAGGAAGTACACCGCCCCCAGGGCGACCCCGCCGACGACCACCTGGATGGCTTCGGTCACTCCCCCACCTCCCTGTCGTCGCCCCGCTCGCCGAGATAGGCGTTCGAGAGGTCCTGCTCGTTCCAGGTGCCCCTCGGCCGGGCGTCCCCCAACCGGCCGCCGTCCATCACGTACACCTTCGACGACACCTCGCTGGCGATCCAGACCAGTTGCTCCGCCATCAAGATGGCCATCTGGTAGCGGTCGTTGATGGACCGCAGCAGGTCGACGACGTGCTCGGTGAACCGCGGGGACAGCCCGAGCGACGGCTCGTCCAGGATCAGGAGCTTCGGCTCCACCATCAGGGCTCGGCCGATCGCCAGCATCTGCTGCTGGCCGCCCGACAGGGCCTGCCCGGACGAGGTCCGGTGCCGCCACAGGTCGGGCATGACCTCGTAGATGTCGGCCAACAGCTGCCGGCGGCGTTCCCGGTCCGTCTTCCTCGACCCGCCCCGCTTGGACCGGTGTCCTTTTGAAGGGGCCGGCAACAGCAGGTTCTCCTCGACGGTGAGGCTGCCGAAGATCCGCCGGCCCTCGAGGGCGACCCCGACCCCCCGCCGGGTGATCCGTTCGGCTGTCTCGCCGGAGACGTCGGTGCCGCCGAGCTCGACGGTGCCTTCCCATACCGGCAGCGAACCGGTGATGGTCCGGATGAGAGTGGTCTTGCCGGCGTTGTTGGCCCCCAGGACCCCGACGATCTCCCCCTCGTCCACCGTGAGGGAGCACCGGTTGATGGTCCTGACCCCCTTCACGTACCCCGACGACACCTGGTCGACAGCCAGCAGCCGGTTGTCGGCCACCACGCTGTTGGCAGACACGGTCAGCGGCTCCCCAAGTAGACCTGGCGGACCTCGTCGTCGTCCCGGATCTCCTGCGGCGTCCCCTCGCGGAGGACCGCCCCGGCATTCAGGCAGACCACCCGGTTGCAGAGCGAGGACAAGAACGGCATGTTGTGGTCGACCAGGCAGAACGTCATCCCCTCGTCGGCGACCGCCCGGATGACGGTGCCGAGCTCGGTGGCCTCATCCGCCGAGAGACCGGCGGCCGGCTCGTCGAGCATCAACAGCGTCGGGTTGGTCGCCAGCGCCATGGCCACGTTCACCAGCTTCTGGGTGCCGTACGCCAGCTCGACCACCCGGCGCTCCGCGTAGCCGGTGAGGTTGCAGAGCTCGATCAGGTGGTCCGGGTCGTCACCGGCCAGGCCGGCCAGGCGGGGCTCCTTGCGCCCCAGGGCGTCCCGGCACAGGTTGGCCCGGACCACCGACTCGTGGACGGTGAGGTCGGCGAAGATGGCCACCTGTTGGAAGGTGCGGACGAGGCCGTGCCGGGCCCGGCGCTGGCAGGGCCAACTGGTGACGTCGTCCCCCCGCCACCACACCTGGCCCGAGGTGACGGGGACGAACCCCGACAGGCAGTTGAACAGCGTGGTCTTTCCGGACCCGTTGGGGCCGATGACGCCCAGCCGCTCCCCCTGCCCCACGGCCAGGTCGACGTGGTCGACCGCCCGCACCTCGCCGTAGGCCTTGGTGAGCCCCCGGCACTCGAGGAGGAACCCGGCGGTCATCGTCCTACTGCTTCACCGACGTGCAGGTGACGTGTGTGGCGGGATCGGCGCCCGACTGGGTGACGCAGCCGTCCACGTTGAAGTGCAGGTGGTGGGAGCTGTCGAAGTACTCGTCGCTGGACAGGAGGCCGTCGTAGTGCAGCGAGTACAGGGCCTTGGCGATGGCCCGCAGTGTGGTCGTGGTCCCCGCCTTCTCCATCGCCTTCACCAGCAGCCCGGGGTCGTCGTAGAGGTAGGCGGCGTACGACGAGTCGCTTGTGAACTTGCCGCCGTTGTAGGCCTTGTACTGGGCGGCGAACGTCTTGATCTTTGTGTTGGTCGGGTAGACCAACGACACCGGGTAGGCCAGGGTCAGCTGCTCCGAGGTGATCCCTGTGGTGCCGTTGATGTTGAGGGTGTCTGTCAGCGAGCTGCCGTAGCCGTAGTAGTTGGGGGCCGTGTTGCCGGCGACGGCCTGCTTCAAGATGGCCAACCCCGACGGGTCGCCGTAGCCGTACATCAGCAGGTCGGCATGGGCGGCCTTGGCCGCACTGAGGTACCCGGAGAAGTCCTGGGTTGTCGTCGGGTAGTAGTTGATCGTGGCCTTGTAGCCGTGGCTGTTGAACCAGGCCGCCAGCGGCACCGCCAGGAAGTGCCCCTCGGCGTCGTTCTCCAGCAGCTCGTAGACGTTGTGGATGTGGTCCGACTTCGGGAACGAGGTGACGAGCGACGCCTGGGCGGTGGTCGTCTGGGTGCCTGTGGCCTGCGAGATGGCGATGAGGTACCCCGGTCCGTGCACGCTGGTCAGCTGGGCCGCTGTCTTCGGGCTGCTGAACTTGGGTGTCGGTGTCGGGTTGAAGAGGAGGATCTTCTCCTTCATGGCCAACGGACCGAGGCCGGGTTCGATGTACGCCCCGCAACCCGGTCCGACGACGATCTTGGCCCCGTCGTCCTGGGTCAACGACACCAGGTCGTTGACGGCGGTGGTGTTGCTCCCGCCGGTGTTCTTGGTGATCAGGTTGATCTTGTACTTCTTGCCCTTCACCGTGAACGGGTGGGCGTTGATCTGCTTCACCGCCATGGCCACGCCCTTGGCCGCCGGGATGCCGGGGGCGGCGCAGTTGCCGGTGTCTGTGGTCAGCTCCCCGATCGTCACCGTACTGACCGACGCCGCTCCGGCCTGGCCGACGCCGATGACCGCCGCACCGGAGCCGGCGATCGAGAGGCCGAGGAGGGCGGCCGCCGCGCTGCGGAGCCGACGCCCACCCCTCGACCGCCCACCCCTCGACCGTAGGGACCCGCCGGGGCGATCCGGGACCGCGTCCCCGGATCCGCCTCCACCGCGCGACGCACTGCGCAACGTCATCGACACCAAAGCTCCCCCTTCGGTCTGACTGCTCCCACCCGCCTAATCAATTCGAATAGATCGGATGATAATCAGTAGAAGGTCGGGATGTCAAGAGAACCGATGCATTGCATCGTGGCCCCCGATAGGACCATTTACCTGGTGTTACTGTGCAATTTTCGCCATCCGGCGCCCCACCGGGGCGCGACCGGTCGAGCCGCCGAAACTACAATCTATTGACATCGTTTGACCGCCGGCTGGGCCGGCCGATGCCGGTCGAGCACCGGCGGTCGGGGGCGTCGGTCGGTGGCGTCAGGCCGGCGCCAAGGGTGGCGTCAGTCGAGGGTGGCGCGGGGAGCCACGTCACGCAGGGGTTCGACGACGGTGCGGCCCAGCGTCTCGATGGCCGCGACCGTCTCGTCGGCCGTCATGTTGGGCCACTGCGGCTTGAGGATGAGGGGGTCGATGGGCAGCCGGGTCACCAGCCCCCGCAGCGCCTCGACCACCTCGTCGGGCGAGCCGACGACGGCGTGGGAGCCGGTGGCCTCGATGAAGTTCTTCTCCAGCTCTTCGGCGGTGTACTCCGGCACCTCCAGGCCGCGCTGGGCATAGGTCAGGTACCGCCCCTGGGCCACCCGGGTGAACTCCCGCATGGCCTCCTCCCGGTCCCGGCCGACGAGGACGTTGCGGCGGACCGGCTGCGGCCCGAACGCCTTCCCCCGGGCGTCGAACCCGGCTTTCACCAGCGCGAACCGCTCGAGCATCTGCTCCTCGGTGGTCTCGGGGGGGACCGGGAAGAAGTCGCCGTACCGGCCGGCGCGTTCGGCCCCCTTCGGGCTGTGGCCGCCGATCCACAGCGGCGGGTACGGCTTCTGGACGGGTTGGATGTGGGGCTGCACCCCGTCGAGGTCCCAGAACCGGCCGTGGTGGGTGACCACCGGTTCGGTCCACAGCTGTTGGAGGAGCTGGAGGGTCTCGTCCAGGCGCGGCGCCCGCTCCTTGAAGGGGACGCCGAAGAAGTCGAACTCCTCGGGCCGGTAGCCGAGGCCGAGGCCGACCTCCAGTCGCCCCTCGGTCACGATGTCGAGCGTCGCCAGCTCTTCGGCCAGCACGATCGGGTGGTAGAGCGGGGCCACCAGGACATGGGTGGCCAGACGGACGTCGGCGTCCACCTCGGCGGCCAGCCGGGCCAGGAGCGGGATGGGCTGCAGCCACCGGAGGTCCCCGTAGAGGAAGTGCTGGCCGATCACGAAGTACCGGAACCCGTTCGCCTGGGCGGCCTCCACGATCCGGAACAGGTCACGGAGCTGTTCCTCGGGGGGGACCGTCGTGGGCACGTCGGAGAGGATGATGCCGAATTGCATGGAGGCTCCTTTCGGGACGCCGGGGTGTCAGGACGCCGGGGCCGGCTCCGGGGTGATGACCACCTGGTGGTGGACCCGTCGGGAAGCGAACTTCCACCGCCCGTCCTCGCGCACGTAGCGGTCGTCGTAGCGGAAGGAGAAGAACGTGCGCTCCGGGCCGGAGAACAAGGCGGCGTAGCAGACCACGGTGCCGGCGGCCTCCTGGTCGGCGAGGTGGTCGAAGTACTGGCTGGTGGGCGTGTGGACGCGGACGTCGTGGGCGTTGTCCGCCCGCTCTTTCAGGTAGGCCACCACCCCGTCGCGCCCTTGGTTCTGCGAGCCGTTCAACCCGCCGAAGGTGGCGTCGGCGGCGAACAGCTGGCGGAGGGTGTCGTAGTCCTCGTCGTCCACCGCCACGCCGTACCGGGAGACCAGCTCCCAGAGCTCGGCGCGGTCCTCGATCCGCTGCAACCTGGTGGTGATGTCGTCGCTCATGGCGTCCCCTTCCTCTTGTCTACGCCCGTTGTCTACGCCCGCGATTTGTCTAGGCCCGCAACACGAACCCGGTGGCGTTCCACATGAACCCGCCGGGGGCCAGGAGGGCGCAGCTGGCGCCGTCGACCTGACGGTCGCCGGCGGTGCCCCGGAGCTGGTCGACCGCTTCGCGCCAGTGGCCGGCCCCCTGGGTGGCGCCTTCGGAGAGGCTGCCGCCGTGGGTGTTGACCGGGACCCGGCTGTCGAGGAGCAACCGGTTGCCGGCGTCGTCCCACTGGTCGGCCAGGAACTCGGGGGCCTCCCAGGTCTTGCAGTACCCGAAGGCCTCGAACCAGCTGACGGCCATGATCGAGAAGCCGTCGTAGGGATAGAAGACGTCCACGTCCTCCAGGGTGAGGTCGCTCTTCGCCCACAAGCGGTCGGCCACGATCTCCTTGCCGGTGTGCTGGTAGTCGGTTAGCTGGTCGGCGTAGGGGTGGCCGGTGCGGCCGAGGGAGCCGGCGTGCACGTACACCGGGCGGTCGACCAGGTCCCGGGCCCGCTCGGCGGTGGTGACGACGAAGGCGTCACCGGAGTCGACCGGCGGGTCCATGTCGAAGATCGACAGCGGCTCCCGGATCATGCGGCCGGCCAGGTACTCGTCCATGGTCAGCGGCTCCCGGAACAACGCGTGGGGATTCCGGGTGGCGTTGGTGCGGCTGTTGACGGCGATCCGACCGAACACCTCACGGCCACAGCCGGCGTCGTGGAGGTACCGGCCGGCCCAGGCGCAATAGCCGAAGGTGCCCGACGGGGTCTCCGGCTGCATCGCCAGGTTGTGGCCGTGGGCGTCACCGACGGCGTGCACCCGGAAGGGATCGGCGGCCGCGCTGCGGGACGCCCCGGCCCCGCGGTAGGTGGCGTGGCACACCAGGGCGGTGGTGCACGCCCCGCTGAACACGGCGTTGACCGCCTCCATCATCACCAGGCTCACCGGCATCGTGACGTTGACCCACCACCCCACCTCGCCGACGCCGAGGGCTGCCTGGATGCTGCCGGAGGGCACCGTGGTGGCCCCGACCCCGTCGACGTCCTGAGGGGCGAGGCCACAGTCGGCGAGGGCGGCCACCGCGGCGTCGCAGGCCAGGGCCAGCGGCGACTTCCCGCCGGCGTCACGCCGGTAGGGGGTGGTGCCGAGGCCGACGATGGCCACGGCGTCCTTCGCCGGGTTCCGCACCATCATTCCCGCCCTCCACCGTGGCGGTCGTCGTCGACGGCGAACATAGGCAGAGGCCGGTCACCGCGGGTCGCCCACACCAGGTGCACCCGGTCCCCGATCGCCGGTGGGACGGGGCCGCCGACGACCCCCGCCGTGTACCGGAGGCCTGGCTGCTCGTCCAGCTCCACCGACGCCACCGGGTAGGGGGTGGCGTAGTCGACGTCGGGGGCCGGTGGCCCCTGGTGCATGAACGTGAGCAGGTACACCGTCCCCCGACCGCCGACCTCGGTGGCGACGACCTGGTTCGAGCGGCAACGGGGACACCGCGGCAATGGCGGATGGTGCCACCATCCACAGTCCCCGCACCGATTGAGGAGGAGTCGCCGCTGCAGGAGACCGCGGTAGTGCTCCTTGTTGTCGTGGTCGACGTCCGCGCCGCCGAACCGTTCGAAGAGCTCGACGTCCGTTGGAGTGGTCATGACCCGAGCCGCGGGACGACCTCGGTGGCGAACCGCTCCACCTGCTCGACGGCCGCCTCGTGGGGCAGTCCCGGCCACTGCGGCTTGATGGTGAAGTGGGTCATGCCGGTGGCCTGTCGGAGCTCGGCGAGCTGCTCGGCGCAGTCGTCGGGGGTGCCCAGCACGAACCGGCCCCGGAGGGTGTCGACGTCCACCCCGGTGAGGCTCTCGGCCTGGTAGTCGGCGGCCATCCCCCACCGGACGTAGGTGTCCATGCGGGCCGTCGACCGGGCGGCGGCGCCCCGGACCGCCTCCTCCATGGTGTCGGCGATGACCATCTCCCGGCGGACCGGGTACTCGGTCGCCTCCGGCCGTCCGACCCGCCGCCGCTCGTCGCGGAACGCCCCCATCAACTGCACGAGCTCGTCGTGGGTGACGAACGGCGGGACGCACCAGGCGTCGGCCAGCCGGGCGGCCCGGCGGACCGCCCGTTCGGTCTGGCCGGCCGCCCACACCGGCGGTCCGGGCTTCTGCACCGGACGGACCCCGGTGGCCAGCGGGTCGATGTGGAAGTGCCGGCCTTCCCAGCGTTCCGCCGTCCCCTCCCAGAGGGCCCCGATGACCCCCAGCGACTCCTCGAAGCGACCGACCCGTTGGGCCCGGTCGACGCCGAACGCCGCGAACTCGTGGTCGGCGTACCCGAGGCCGACCCCCATGATGGCCCGCCCGCCGGACACCACGTCCAGGGTGGCCACCTGCTCGGCCACGTCCACCGGGTTGTGGAGCGGGAGGAGGAGGATGAACGTCGCCAAGCGGAGCGATTTGCCCACCTGGCCCAGGTGGGCGAGGTACGGCACCGGTTGGTAGTACCGGAGCTCCGGGGTCAGGTAGTGCTGGCCGACCCCGATGAAGTCGAAGCCGTGCCGCTCGACCAACGTCACCAGCTCCTCGTGCTCGCCCAGCTGCAGCTCCGGCGAGTCGTCGGCGGCGTGGACCGAGGTGAGCTGGAGGCCGAACCGGAGCGGAGCGGTCTTGGTGGTCCTGGTCTTGGTGGTCCTGGTCTTGGTGGTCCCCGTCATGGTCCTCCCAGTTCGTCGACCAGGTGGTCGAGACCCAGCTCGCCGAGGACCTCGGCGGTGTGCTCGCCGATCTTCGGCGGCGGGGCGATCGACCCGACCGGGACGGCGGCCTCGCCGTCGGCCACCCGGACCGGCATGGCCGGCACCTTCAGCTCCTGCCCGTCGTAGGTGGTGTCGAGCAGCACCTGCTGGGCGGCGGCGTGCTCGCTGGCCATCGCCTCGACCAAGGTCAGCACCGGGGCGAACGGGACGTTGGTGGCCGACAAGACCTCGGTCCACTCCGCCAACGTGCGCCGCCGGACGGCGTCGGCGATGGTCCGGCGCTCTTCGTCATAGGCAGGCCCCCGACCGAAATCGGTGCCGCCCTCCCAGTTGCCCTGGTCGCGGAGGGCGTCGAGGCCGGCGGCGTCGCAGAACTCCTCCCAGAACTTCCTCTCGGCCGGCGCCACGATGAGGGCCCGCTGGTCGGCGGTCCCGTACATGGCGTAACGGGTGCCGAGGTCGGCGTACTCATTCCACGGGCTCTCCAGGTTGGCCAGGCAGGCCAGGTCACGCCAGCTCCACGCCATCCCGGCCGACCAGACCGGGATGCTGACGTGCACGGCGCCGGTGGCCCCGGTGGCCTTGCGGAACAGTCCGTACATGATCCCGGTGGCGGCGAACACCCCGGCGAGGGACGTCCCGATCGACCGCCAACCCGGCGACGTCACCGGGTACCCGTCCTCCCATTCGATCGGCACCAGACCGGCCATGGCGTCCATGGTCTGGCCGTGCGCCGCCACGTCGCGCCATGGCCCGTCCTCCCCGTAGCCGGACACCAGGCAGTACACCACGTCGGGGTTGTACGACGAGATGGTGGCGAAGTCGATGCCGAGGCGAGCCGCGTCCTTCGGGCGGGCGCCGACCACGACAGCGTCGGCCCAGCGGGCCATGGCCGCGACAACGGTGGACCAGTGCGGCGACCGCCGGTCGACGGCGACACTCCGGGCGCCGGCGCTGAGGGTGAGGTGCAGGTTGCCCATCCCGGCGATGAACGGTGACAGCCCCCGGTTGCCGTCACCCACCCGGGGGTTCTCGAGCTTCACCACGTCGGCCCCCAGGTCGGTGAGGATCCGGGTGGCAAACGGCCCCGACAGGTGGGTCGAGAAGTCGGCGATCCGAGGATGCCGGCCCCCGGCCCCCTCCGCCTTTGGTTGCCCATCGGCCCTTGGCTGCACAGCCGTCGCGCTCAGACGGACGCCGGGATCCGTCGCTCACCCCGGTCCGGCGGGGACTGGTCCAGGCCACGGGACAGCGGCCGGTTGGCCAGCTCCTCCTTCTCCGCCGGGGAGATGACGCCGAGCTGGGCCACGATGTTGAGGCCCTGCATCCGCCGGACGTCGGCCAGCGGCAGGCCGTTGAACTGCCGGGCCCGGACCTCGGCCGACCAGGGCCAGTCGCCGACGCTGTGGGGGAAGTCGTTGGCCCAGCAGATGTTGTCGATGCCGATGGCGTGCCGGAGGGCGACGCCGGCGTGGTCCTCTTGGAACGAGAACGTGAAGTGGTCGCGGACGTACTGCAGCGGCCGTCGCGGCAGGTCGACCTGGGCCCAGAAACGGTGGCGGTCGAACCGGTCCTCCATCTGCTCCAACCAGTACGGCAGCCAGCCGATGCCGGTCTCGGCGAAGTGGAACCGGAGGTTCGGGAACCGGTCGAGGACGCCGGAGAGGAACAGCTGCTCGACGGTCAGGATCGGCAGCGTCGGCATCGGGAGGTCGCAGGTGAGCAGCCAGGCGAACATGGCCAGGTCGGCGCCGCCGGCGATCTCCAGGGCCTGCTCCTTCATCCCGGCCATCGGGTGGGACTTGGCCTGGTCGTCACCACCGAAGTTGTGGTGGGCGATGATGGCCTTCCCGGCGTCGTTGGCGGCCGACCAGAACTGGTCGTCCTCGGCGCTCAGGTAGGCGCCGCCGCTCGGGAACCGGAGGAGGTGGACGCCGCGGATCCCCGGCTTGTCGGCCACCCGCTCCAGCTCGGTGACGGCCGCCCGGGTCCCCGAGAACGGCATCAGGGCCACGCCGAACAGCCGGTCGGGGGCGTAGGAGCAGAAGTCGGACAGCCAGTCGTTGTAGGCCCGCACACAGGCCTCCACCACGGTGGGGTCGTCCATCTTGGTGAACAAGGTGGCGATGACGGTCGAGAACAGCACCTCGGCGTCGACGCCGTCGCGGTCCTGCTCGGCCAACCGCTGGGCCGGCTCTCCGGTTCCCGGGGGGTCGTCGTCGTAGCGGAGCCCCTTCTGGCGGAACTGGTCGTAGGTGAGCCCGCCGGTGATGGTGAGGCCGAGCGGCACCCGCTCGTCACCGATGGCGCAGCCTTGGCCACCGTCGGGCATCTCGACGACCTGCGGCGCCCGGTCCCGGAGGTCGGCCGGCAACCGGTCGGTCCACCGGGTGGGGGGAGCCTCGATGTGCGAGTCAGCAGAAACCACTTCGTAGTCGGCCATCACCGTCCCTCTTCGTCGCTTACTAGGCGCATAATAGTACTAATTAGCTCGGACGGTCAATGGTCAGTCGGCCGCCGGCCCGGTCCACTCCTGGACGACGCCGTCGGCCACCAGGCCGTCGACCTCGTCGGCTCCCCAGCCGAACTGGGCCAGGATCTCCCGGGTGTGCTGGCCGAGCAACGGGGACGGGCGGCCGATGGTGCCGGGGGTCTCCTCCATCCGGACCGCCGGGGCCAACTGCCGCTGGGTCCCGGCCGTCGGGTGGTCCACCTCGGCGGTCAACCCCAGCGCTTCGGCCTGGGGGTGGTTGAACAGGTCGGAGAAGGTGTTGACCGGGGCGAACAGGACGCCACGACCGGCGAACCGCTCTTCCCACTCGGCGGTGGTCCGCTCGACGAAGCGCGCTTGCAGGAGCGGGGACAGCTCGTCCCGGGCGGCCACCCGCTTGACGTTGCTGTCGTACCTCGGGTCGGCGGCCAGCTCCGGCCAGCCGAGGGCGTCGCAGAACTTGCCCCAGTCGTTGTCCCCCCAGGTCCCCGACACGGCGAACCCGTCCTTGGTCTTGAACGCCTGGTACGGCACCACCTGGCTGTGCTGGCTGCCGAACCGGCCGGGGTCCTCCCCGCTGGCGAAGTACGGCCCCACCCGGGTGGTCAGCCCGAAGGCCAGGGCGTGGAGCATCGGGATCTCCACCCGCTGTCCCTTCCCGGTCCGCTCCCGGGCCATCAGGCCGAGCAGGATGCCCTGGACGGCCAGCATGGCGCTGCTGTAGTCGGCCACCGGGATGCCGACCAGGACCGGCCCGCCGTCGCGCTCGCCGGTCACCGACATGACGCCGCTCATGGCCTGGACGACGGGGTCGGTGCCCGGCCGCTGTGCCCACGGGCCGACCGACCCGAAGGCGTTCACCGAGCAGTACACCGCCCGGGGGTTGCGGCGCAGGACCTCGTCGGCGCCGATCCCGATGGTGTCGGCCACCCCCGGTCGGTAGTTCTCCATGACCACGTCGGCCTGCTCGATCAACCGGTGGGCCACCGCCAGTCCCTCCGGACGCCGGAGGTCCAGGCAGAGGCTGCGCTTGTTGCGGTTCCAGGTGAGGAACATGGTGCTCTCGCCGCCGATGAACGTGTTCCCGATCAACCGGCACGGGTCGCCCTTCGGGGACTGCTCCACCTTCACCACGTCGGCCCCGAAGTCACCGAGGACCAGGGCGGCGTACGGGCCCGACATCTGTCGGGTGAAGTCGACGACGGTGACCCCCTCCAACGCCCGCGGCGTGTCGCCCTGGTCGCTCCGGTCCTGGTCCATCGCCATCCTCGGTCCTCCCACGCACCTCGCCCGTTAGTGGTCTAATTATTATCAGAGTATCGCAGGACGGCGTCCGGCTGACGGCAGGAGCAGGGGTAGGGGCAGACAGCCCAGAGGGCCGCCGGAAAGGTGGAGGGTCCGCCGACGCGGCCCGGCATCGCCGCCGGACGACGTCAGGCGGGGCGGGCTACTGCCAGCGGACGCGGTCGTCGAGGAGGCCCGGCAGCCGGCGGACGGCGTAGCGGACGTACTCCTCGAGGTGCTGGCGCATCAGCTCCTCGGCGCCCTCGGCGTCGCCGTCGATGACCAGCCGGCCGATCTCCTCGTGGGTCAGGTGGACCCGGCGGCGGGCACTGGTCGGGTAGACCGCGCTGCGGACCCGGGCCGTGAACACGTCCTTGATGGCCAGCGTGATGAGGTCGAGGACCTTGTTGCCGGACATGCCGATGACGAGGGAGTGGAACTCGAAGGACCGGTGCAGGTAGGCGACGTCGTCGTCGACCGGGCCGTGGTCGCCGTCGGCCTGTTCCAGCCACGACCGCAGCCGCTTGGCCCCCTCGACGTCCTTGCGCCGGGCGGCCAGCCCGGTGGTGGCCGGCTCGAGGATGAGCCGGGCCTCGATCAGCTCGCGGATGGTGGCCCCACCGAGCTGGAGGTACCGGCTGGCCGTCCGGCCGAACTGGACCGGGTCGACCGACCCCACCACGGCCCCGCCCTTCGGGCCAGCCTTGATGGTGATGAGGCCGTTGGTCTCCAGGATGCGCAGGGCCTCCCGGACCGACGCCCGCCCACCGCCGTAGGTGTCGAGCATGGCGGCCTCGGACGTCAGCGGATCGCCCTCTTCCATCCCCCGGTCGGCGATGTCGTCCAGAATCTGGGCGGCAATGGTCTCGGCCAACTTGGTCTTGCGCCGACCGGGGTCTCCCACCCCACTTCGCCGGATGTCTTGACCCACCTGGCCCCTGTCCTCCACGGTCCGCGGCCCCCGCGACCGAGGGCACTCTGCAATGGTCTAGCCGACGGCTGGTGCCGACAGGCGGTTATCCAGGGTCCACCCCAGCCGTCGCCGGACGACCGGCAGCACTTCGGCCCCGACGCCGGCGACCTGTGCCTCCAACGTCCGCGGGTCGGCGTCGGGGACGTAGAGCCGGAGGTTCACCGCCTCGGCCTCCGCCTCCTCGATCTCGCTGACCAGTTGGTCGGCGACGTCCGGCCCGGTCCCGGCGATCACCACCTCGTCCGCCTCCCCCGCCACGATGGTGCCGTCGGGATCGGCCCGCCGGTAGGCGGCGAGCTGCTCGCCGGCCGACGCCGGCAGCGGGCCGAGCCACGCCCGACGGACCAGCACCCTCGGGCCGGTGCCGCCTTCGGCCCGATGGGCGGCGAACAGGGCTCGGGCCCTGGCCGCGGGCGTCAACGAGGTGACGAGCAGGCCGGCCCCGGCCCGGGCGGCCAGCCGAGCGGTCCCGACCCCGCCGACCCCGCTCACCACCGGGACGGGTCGCCCGGCGAGAGCCTCAACCGCCGGGTCGGCGGCCAACGGGCCGTCGGGAGAACCGGCGAGGGCCGCCACCACCTCGGGGAGCGCGTCGGCGAACTCCCCGCGGCGGCGATCGAAGTCGGCACCCAGCAGGTCGAAGTCGGCGGGCTGGTAGCCGGGGACGAACCCGGCCCCGACCCGACCGGGATGGCAGGCGGCCAGCCACGCCAGCTGCTCCACCACCGCCACCGGGGAACGGAGCGGGAGGATGGTCGGGCACGGCGCCGACCAGATCCGGTCGGTCCGCGCCAACAGGTGCCCGGCCAGCAGGGTGGGTGTCGGGAAGTACCCCGGGAACCCTTGGTGGTGCTCGGAGAGGGTCACCCCGTCGAACCCGGACGCCTCGGCCGCCCGGGCCTGGGCCACCAGGGCTTCCACCGCCTCGACCGGGCTCCCCGGCGACCGGTGCATCCCCAGCGACACCGATCCGGGCCCGAGGGGCGAACCGCCGATCTCCACCGGCGGTCAGGCTCCGGTCCGGGCGAGGACGTCGGCGTACTTCGCTCGGGCCGCCTCCCGTTGGGTCGGGAGATGCCGGGTCGGGAACAGCCCCGGCGCCGGCTCGTAGTTGGCCAGCTGCTGCCGGGCCAGCGTCACCTTGTGCACCTCAGTCGGCCCGTCGGCCAGGCCGACGTGGATGCCGTTGACGATCATGCTGACGAACGGCATCTCGTCGGAGATCCCCAGCGACCCGTGCACCTGGAGCGCCTTGTTGGCGACGCTCTGCAGCACCTTCGGCGCCGCCACCTTCACCGCGGCGATGTCCCCACGGACCCGCTTGTAGTCGTGGTAGCGGTCGATCTTCCAGGCGGTCTGGAGGACCAGGAGCCGGAACTGCTGGATCTCGATCCAAGCGTCGGCGATCATCTCCTGCACCAGCTGCTTCTTCGACAGCCGGTCGCCTTGGGTGAACCGCGACACGGCCCGCTCGCCCATCATGTCGTAGGCCAGCTGCATCTGGCCGACCGCCCGCATGGCGTGGTGGATCCGGCCACCGGCCAGCCGGGTCTGGGCCACCACGAAGGCCTGCCCCCGGTCACCCAGCATGTTCTGCTTCGGCACCCTGACGTCCTCGTAGCGGAGGTAGGCGTGATCGCCGCCGTCGGGCTCCGGCCAGCCGGCGACGCCGACGTGGCGGACGAAGGTGATCCCCGGGGTGTCGGCCGGGACGATGAACATCGACGTCCGCTGGTACGGCGCGTTGTCCGGGTCGGTGACGGCCATGACGATGAAGAACTCCGCCCACCGGGCGTTGGACGAGAACCACTTCTCGCCGTTCAACACCCACTCGTCGCCGTCCTGCACCGCCGTGGTGGTGAACACCAGCGGGTCCGACCCGCCCTGGGGCTCGGTCATGGAGTAGCAGGAGAAGATCTTGCCGTCGAGGAGGGGTTGGAGGTACTTCTGCTTGTGCTCCTCCGTCCCGTAGTGCGCCAGGATCTCGGCGTTGCCCGTGTCGGGGGCCTGGCACCCGAACACCACCGGGCCGATCGACGACCCCTGCCCGGTGCGGCCGAGGATCTCGTTCAACAGGGCCAGCTTCACCTGCCCGTAGCCCGGTCCGCCGAGCTCGGGGCCGAGGTGGCAGGCCCACAGCCCTTGGGCCCGGACCTGGTCCTGCAGCGGCGGCACCAACGCCTGGCGGACCGGATCCGACAGGTCGAGGGGGTGCCGGATCACGTGCTCCAGCGGCTCGACCTCTTCGGTCATGAACCGGTCAGCCCAGTCCAGCTTCTCCTGGTACTCCGGGTCGGTCTCGAACGCCCACACGTCGGCAGCCCTCCTCGTCGTCCTGGCCGCCCGCCAGCTGACGCCCGGCGGCAGCTAATACGTGCTTATCATACTCATAGTTACGCCAGGTCGCCTAGTTATGTCAGGTCGCCCAGTTACGCCACGGCCCCCGGTGATCAGACGACCCGGAAGGCGTAGCTCAACAGTCCCTCGGCCGGGCTGGCAGCCACAGTCTCGACGGGGAGGCCGACCGTCAGGTCGTCGGGACCGGACTCGATGAGCCCCAAGATCCGGATGGCCCCGCCGAGCTCCACCACCCCGATGCGGTAGGGCGGCTCCACCAGGGCGCCGGGGGGCGGGTGCAGCACCGCGGTGTGCCCCCGGAGGACGCCGTCGAGCGGCAGCTCGACGTCGGTGGCCGCCCCGCCGCAGGCCGGGCACCGGTGCAGGGCGGGGAACTCGGTGCGGCCGCAGTCGCCGCAGCGCGACGCCCGCAGGTGCACGGGTTGGCCGACGTCGGCCGGGCCGGCGAAGAGGTCCGGGTTGACGTTGCGCAGCGCCGGGTCAGTCATCGCCAGTCGACCACCTCGTCCAACATGCCCGGGTAGCGCTCGGCCACCTTCTGGGCGAACTCCTCCATGTGCACCCGCATCCGCATTTCCGCCTTCTCCGGGTCGCCGCTCTCGATGGCGTCGACCACGCCCCGGTGGTCCTCCTGCAGCTGCCGGCGGTAGTCGGGTTCGAACAACATCCCGCTGACCCGCTCGTGGTACACCTCCTTGATGGCCCGGGCCATCAAGTCGAGGATGGGGTTGCCCGACGCGCTGCTGATGGCGCCGTGGAACTCCGAGGCGGCCTGCCCGTAGAGCGGGTCCTCGAGGACCTCGCCGGCGTCGTCCACCAGGCCGCGCAGGCCGGCGATCACCTGGGGGTTCTGCCGTATGGCGGCGGTCCGGGCCATCATCGGCTCCAGGATCAGCCGGGCCTCGACCAGGTCCCGGAAGGTGGCGCCGGCCATCTCGAAGTACATGGTGGCCATCCGGCCGAAGTTGCGGCTGTCCGGGTCGGCGACGATGGGTCCGCCGCCGGGGCCGGACTTGATGGTGATGAGGCCGTGCACCTCGAGGATGCGCAGGGCTTCGCGCAGGGAGGCCCGGCCCACCTTGAACCGCTCCAGCATCTGGCTCTCCGGCGGGAGCATCGCCCCTCGCTTCAGCCCGGCGGCGACGATGTCGTTGACGATCCGTCGGGCGATGACCTCCGACACCTTCTCGGTGCGCCGCGAGGCGGTGTTGCGGGTGATGACGAACGGGGCCGGACCCCCGGTGCTTGATCGGGATTCAGCCATAACAATCCAGCGTATCGGTGCAGTTCATAGGGACAGTCACCATCGCCTCCTTCGGCGGGCTCAGTTGGCGAGGACCACGACCGAGGCGACGTGGCCGGCGCCCATGACGTGGCCGACGGCGACCCGGGCACCGTCGACCTGCCGGCTACCCGACCGGCCGCGGAGCTGCTGGACCAGTTCGTGGACCTGCCCCAGCCCCGACGCCCCGAGGGGCTCGCCCTTCGACAACAGCCCACCGGACGGGTTCACCGGGACCCGGCCGCCGAGGGTGGTGGCGCCACTGCGGAGCAGCGCGGCTTCGTCCCCCGGGGGGCAGAGGCCGAGGTCGCGGTAGGCGATGAGCTCCGAGGCGGCGTCGGTGTCCTGGCACTCGACGACGTCGACGTCGTCGGGGCCGATCCCGGCGTCCTCGTAGGCCACCGCCGCCGCCCGGGCGGTCAGGCTGTCGCGTCGGGGCTGCATGGCCACCGCCGGGACGAACCAGTCGTCGGGGCCGCGAGAGACGAGGGAGACCGCTCGGAGGTCGACGGTGTCGGTGATGCGGCGACGGTCGGCTTCGGCCGGGCTCATCAGGACGGCCGCCGCCGCCCCTTCGTTGGGGGCACACAGCATCAGCAGGGTGAGCGGCGGGCAGACCATCCGGGAGCCGAGGACGTGCTCGCGGGTGACCTCCTTGCGGTACATGGCGTTGGGGTTGTCGACGGCGTGCCGATGGTTCTTCACGCTGACGTCCGCCAGGTCGTCGACGGTGGCGTCGGTGGACTCGAGCAGCTCCTGGGCGGCCAGGGCGAAGTAGACCGGGTTCACCCCGAGGCCGGTCTCGATCTGCCACTGCTCGTAGCCGGAGGCGGCGATGAACCCGCGCGGGGCCTTCTCGACCCCGAGGCAGAGGACGACGTCGTAGGCGCCGGACCCGATGAGCTGGGCGCCCAGATGGAGGGCCGACCCGCTGGACCCGCAGGCGCTCTCCACGTTGATGATCGGTCGGCCGCTCCGGCCGATGCGGTCGAGGACGTTCTGGCCCTTGGCCATCTCGGCCCCGACGTTCCCCACCAGGGTCAGCTCGACGTCGTCGAAGCCGATGCCGGCGTCGGCCAGCGCCCGGTCGGCGGCCACGGCGCCGAGCTGCCGGTAGTCGTCGTCGAACCGGCCGAACGGGTGGATGCCCACGCCGGCCACCTTGACGCCTTCCACGGGCCCTCCTCTCCCCGGCCACCGGCTACGCCGGCCCTGCTGACGCTGTTCGCCTGTTGACACTGCTGGACGACCGCCTTCCGGTCCTCCTGTAATACTAGTCGAACTATTCGCCTAAACCAGGAGGCCGAGATGTCGGAAGCAGGTACCGAGCGCCGGGGCCGGGCTCAGGGGGTCAAATCGTCGAAGTTCACCGAGGCCATGCTCGACCTGGACCCCCAGCTGGTCGAGCTGACCGACGGCTTCGTCTTCGACGACGTCTGGGGGCGCGACGGCATCTCCTTCGAGGAACGGATGCTGGTGGCCATCACCGCCCTGGCCGCCACCGAGCACCCGAACCAGTTGCGGATCTACCTCCACGGGGCCCTCCAGGACGGGGTGCCGGCCCGCAAGATCCACGAGGCGCTGCTGATGCTGCTGGTCTACGTCGGCTTCCCCACCACGCTTACCGCCCTGGTGACCTGGAAGGAGGTGGTCGGCCAGGCCCGCCGGCAGGGCATCGTCGTCGACCTGCCCGGCGACCCCCACCCCGGCTGACGGCCCCGGCCAGATGACGCCGGTCAGATGACGCCGGATTTGTGCAGCTCGGCCAGCCGGTCCTCGGACATCCCCAGCCAGTCGGCGTAGACGGTGTCGTTGTCGGCGCCGAGGGCCGGACCGGTACGCCAGACGGTGCCGGGCCGGGAGTGCAGCTTGGGCACCACCGCCTGCATCCGCACCGGACCGAGCTCGGGGTCGTCGACGGTGACGATGTCGTCCCGCTCGGCGTAGATCGGGTCGTCGACGATGTCGGCGACGGAGTAGATCCGGGAGGCCACCACTTCCAGCTCGGCCATCTTGGCCAGGCACTCGTCGGCGGGGTGCCGGCCGACCCAGTCGTGCAGCAGCTGGTCCAGCCGGTCCCGACGGGCGAGCTGGTCGGGGACCGTCAGGTACTCGTCGGCCGGTTCGCCGAGAAGGGCGGCGATGTTCTGCACCGACCGCGGCGTCCCGGAGGTGACGGTGATCCAGACGCCGTCGGCGCTCGGGTAGGTGTTGATGACGGCGCCGGGGGACACGGCCAGCTGGTTGCCGGCCCGCTCCGGGGTGGTGCCGAGCTGGTCGTAGAAGATGACCTGCCACTCCACCAGCCGGTAGAGGCTCTCGAACAGGGCCAGGTCGATCCACTCGCCGTCGAAGTCGGGGTCGTGGCGGCGAACCAGGGAGGCGCTGATGGCGAAGGCCCCCATGAGGGCGGTGACGGCGTCGGCGTGGGAGAACCCGGTGTGCACCGGCGGCCCGTCGGGGAAGCCGGTGACGTACACCACCCCGCTCTTGGCCTCCCCCACCTTGCCGAACCCCGGGTCGTTCCGGGCGGACGTCTCGGCGCCGTTGCCGGTGATCTGCAGCATCACCAGCGTCGGCTTCAGGGCGTGCAGGGTGGGCCAGTCCAACTTCCACTTCTCCAGGGTGTTCACCCGGACGTTCGTGATGACGACGTCGGCCCACCGGACGAGGTCGTGGGCGATGGCCTGCCCCTCCTCGGTCCGCAGGTTGAGGGTGACCGACCGCTTGTTGCGCGCCGACACCTTCCACCACAGGTGGGCCCCGTCCTTGGCCGGCCCCTGCAGACGTCCGGGGTCGCCGGCGGTGGGGTCCTCGACGTGGACGACGTCGGCGCCGAGGTCGGCCAGCAGGGTCCCGGCCAACGGCCCGGCGATGACGTGGGCGAACTCGACCACCTTGACGCCGGCCATGGCCGGCAGCTTGGCGCCGTTCGGGGGGGTGGAACTCGTCAACGGGCCTCCCTTCTCTTTGACTATCCTATGGTTAGTTATCATAGATTTCAACGCGGACAAGCCCCGTGGAGGGGTCGACCGGGAGGTGGCGTGGAGACCAGTTCAATGGCCGGGAGGGTGGCGGTCGTCACGGGGTCGTCCCGGGGCATCGGCAAGGCCGTGGCGTCGAACCTGGCCGGAGCCGGGGCCCGGGTGGTGGTGAACGGCCGCTCGGAAGACGAGGTGCGGGCCACCGAGAAGGAGCTGCGGGAGGCCGGCGGTGAGGTCACCGGGGTGGCGTTGAGCGTCACCTCCGAGGACGGGCCGGACCGGCTGGTGGAAGCCGCCGCCGACCGGTACGGGCCGATCAGCTACGTGGTCAACGTGGTGGCCATCAACCCGAGGATGGCCCCGGTGCTGGAGGTCCCCCGGGAGGCGTTCACCAAGGTGATGGTGGCGAACACCTGGCCGGCGGTGGCGACGGTGCAGGCGGCGGCGCGGCACGGCCTGAAGACACAAGGGGGGGCGGTGGTGAACGTGTCGACCATCGGCGCCCGCCAGTACCAGCCGCGGCTGGCGGCGTACTGCGCCAGCAAGGCGGCCCTGGAGGTGGTGACCATCCACCAGGCCAACGAGCTCGGGCCGTACGGGGTGAGCGTCAACACCGTCGCCCCGGGGCTCATCCAGACCGACATGGCCCGGGTGCTGTGGGAGGGCGAGCCCGGGCGCTTCGAGGAAGCCGTCCTGCCGATGCGCCGGCTCGGCCAGCCCCAGGACGTCGCCGGGGCCATCACCTACCTCCTGTCGGACGAGGCCCGGTGGATCACCGGCTGCACCCTGTCGGTCGACGGCGGCCGACTGGTCACCAGACTGCACCCGACGACGGTCCCGTGAGCGGCGGAGGGTCCTCCGTGAGCGGCGCCGGCGGCACCGACCAGGCGGTGGCCGACCGGGCGGCGGAGGTCGTCGCCCGGCGGTGGCCGGGAGCCCGGGTGGCGGACCTGCACGACCTGCCCGGCCATTCCGGCCTCACCCTCCGGGCCGACCTCGTCGGTGGCGGCAGCCCGGCCCGGGTGTGCCTCAAGCTGTGCCCGCCCGGCCGTGACCCGGTGGGGCGGCACGACGTGCTGCGCCAGGCCGACCTCCTCGACGAGCTCGGTCGGCACAGCTCGGTACCGGTGCCGGCGGTGCTGGAGGTCGACCGGACGGCTCCGCCGGCGGTGGTGTTCTCCTGGGCCGAAGGCGTGGCCGCCGAGCCGATCCTGGAGATGGAGCCGGGGGCGGTCCCCGCTGCGGTGATCGGCGCCCGGTTCGTGGCCGCGGCGGAGGTGCTGGCGGCCTTGCACGCCGTGGACCCAGCCGACCTCTCCGTGACCGCCGGGGTGTCCCCCACCGACCCCCGGGACGAGCTGGTCCGGTGGCAGCCGACGATGGCCACGGTGGACCCGTCGCTGTCGAAGGGGGCCGACGAGCTCCTCGCCGCCCTCATGGACCACGTCCCGACGCCGACGCCGCCGCGGATCGTCCACGGCGACTACCGGTTGGGCAACGTCCTGTGCCACGGCACCGACGTCTCCGCGGTGGTGGACTGGGAGATCTGGTCGGTGGGCGACCGCCGGGTGGACCTCGGCTGGTTCCGCATCATGTCGGTCCCCGACGACCTGCCGGGGATGGCGGTGGCGCAGTCGGGAGTGCCGGATCCCGAGGCGCTGCTGGCCGCCTACGAGGCGGCGGCCGGCGAACCGGTCGGCGACCTGCGGTGGTTCGACGCCGCCATCCGCTACAAGATGGCGGCGATCATGGGGAACAACCTCAAGCGGCATCGCACCGGTGCCCGGGTCGACCCGTACCAGGAGCGGCTGGTCGACGCCATCCCCACCCTCATCGACCGGGCCACCACCCTGGTCGGCCGGCTCGGCTGACCGCTAGGGCCGGCCGACCCCGGGGACGTCGACCCGGCACACCTCGACCCGGGCCGTCAACGCCTGCAGGTGGGCCTCCCGGCCGACGGTCTCGGCGGTGAGCATGAACAGCACCCGGCCGTCAGGTCCGCCGAGGGCCGGGGCGATGGCGTGGCGGCCGTCGGTGCGCACCTCGTCCAACACTCGGCCGCCGTCGGCCACCCGGACGAAGCGGTCGGCGGCCGGCAGGGCGCACCACACCGCCCCGTCGGCGTCGAGGCAGATGCCGTCGGGGTCGGCCGGCAGGTCGGCCCAGCGCCGCGGGCGGTCGAGGGCGCCGTCGTCGAGGACGTCGAAGGCGGTCAGCCGGCCGCCCCGGTGCTCGGCGACCACCAGGGTGCGGTCGTCGGGGCTGAGCAGGACCCCGTTGGGGTTGCGCAGCCGGTGCGGCGACGCCTGGTGGACGGACCCGTCGGGGTCGACCCGGAGGATGGGCGCCGGCACCAGCGGGGCCCCCCGGACCAGGTCGGAGCCGAGCTGGGTGACGTAGGCCCGGCCGGTGGAGGCGACGACGAGGTCGTTGATCTGGGCCGGGGCCAGGCCGGACAGGTCGGCCACCTCGGCCGGGGTGCCGTCGGGACCGACGGCCAGCAGCCGGCGGTCCTCCATGGACACCACCAGCAGGGTGCCGTCCGGCCGCCAGCCCAACCCTGACGGGATGCCGTCGAAGGCGGTGACGACCTCGGTGGTGCCGTCCAGGCCCACCCGGACGACGGCGTGCTGGTACATGGCGGACAGGTACAGCCCACCGCCGTCGGGGCCGTCCTCGCGCCAACGGGGGGCCTCGAAGAACGCCCACCCGTCCACCAGGGTGGAGATGTCCCGCCCGGGCATCGATCGGCCCCTACCCCCCGGCCCCGGGGACCGGCTTGGTGAAGTGGCGGGACAGGTCGCCGAGGAGGTCGTAGGTGAGGGCGCGCTCGGCGAACCGCCAGCCGTCGGGGCTCCGGACGAACCGGTCGTCGTAGTGGGCGCCGAGGATGGGCTGGTAGGGGAAGTCGGGCAGGGCCTGGAAGACGGTGACGTAGCTGTGGGCCGTCGCCTCCTGTCCGGACGGGTCGACGGTGACCACCAGATTGGTGGTGACGTGCTTGGTCTTCGGGGTGCCGTCGTCGTACCAGCGCAGCCCCTTGCGGACCATGGCCCGGACGGCGTCGGCGCCGACGGCGGCCACCGGGGACCCGGCGATCCGGAGGGTGCCCTGGGCGAAGGCGCCGCCGAAGGCGTCGAGGTCGCCGGTGTCGATGGCCTTGGCGTACCCGTACACCAGAGCGGCAATGGCGGCCCGGTCGGCAGTCCGGTCGACGCCAGCCGCCCCGTCGGCGTCGGCGGTCATCGGGGGGCCATCCCGAACATGAGGGCGGCGAGGGTGCAACCCTCCGGGCCGGCCTGCCAGGCGTGGACGACCCCGTTCATCACCACCAGGTCGCCAGCGGCCAGGGCGACGGTGCCGTCCTCCAGCTCCAGGTCGACCGTGCCGGCGAGGACGGTGTCGAAGTCGACGGTGTCGGACCGGTGGGCGTCCGCCCGGGCGTGGGGGTCGTAGTGGACGTACCGCCAGGCCGCCTGCCCCTCCCCCACCCGGACGTCCCGGGCGTCGATCGGCACTGGGTCGGCCGACTCGGTGCCGAGCGGCGCGACGGCCGGTGGCCACTCACCGGCGCCCCAGATGGAGGTCGAGCGCAGGCCGGGGCCGGCCAGGTCGCCGGCGGCGGTCAGGGGGTCGAGGTCCCGTCGGTCGACGACGCAGGACCGGCCGTCCGGGCCGACGCCGGTGGTGACGATCTGCATGGGATGGTCAGGTCCAGGCGAGGGGGAGGTGTTCGAGGCCGAGCTGCCCACCGCGTTCGACCAGCGGCTGGTCGGTGTCGATGCGGTACTCGGGGATGAGCTCGTGCCAGACCCGGAGGGCGGTGGCCAGCTCCCGGCGGGCGAGGTGGAGGCCGAGGCACCGGTGGGGGCCGAGGCCGAAGGCGATGTGCCGGGTCTGCGGCCGGTCGAAGTCGACGTCGGCGGGGTGGTCGAGGAGGGCCGGACACCGGTTGGCCGCCGGGATCGTGAGCATGACCATGTCGCCGGCGCGCATCGGGCAGCCGTGGAAGTCGACGTCCCGGGTGACCTTGCGGCCGGGGAGGACGATGGTGTGCACCCGCAGGAACTCCTCGACGGCCGCCGACCGGACGTCGGGGTCGGCGACGATGCGGTGGCGGTCGTCGGGATGGCTGGCCAGGTGCTGGAACATGAACCCGAGCTGGCCGGCGGTGGTCTCCAGGCCGGCCATGACGAGGACTTGGCACATGTTCAAGATCTCGTCGTCGCTGAGCGGCTCGCCGTCCTTGCGGGCGACGAGGAGGGCGGCCAGGAAGTCGGTGGCCGGGTCCCGCGGCTCGGCCCGACGGAGGGCGAGGGCGTCGGCGAAGTACCGGCGGATGTCGGCCAGGGCCTTCACCAGCTCGTCGGCCAACGCCGGGTCGCGGAGGTTGGCGAAGATGCGGGCGACCACGTCGACGAAGACCGGGGTGTCCTCGACGGGCAGACCGACGCTGGTCATGAACACCCGGGTGGGGTACACCGAGGCGAACTCGGTGATGAAGTCGCAGCGGCCACGGTCGACGAAGGAGGCGATGATGTCCCGGCAGTGCCCCTCGGTGGCCTCCCCCATGGCGTCGACGGCGTTCGGCGAGAACCACGGGTTGAGGATCTGCCGGTACTTCACGTGCTCCGGCGGGTCGATGTTGGTGGGGATGAACGTGTACTTCGGGTTCGGCTCCGACGCCACCTCGGAGCTGGACGAGAACAGCTCGGGGGTCTGGAACGCCTCCCGGATGGCCGCCGGGTCGGTGAGCACCCAGTACCCGTAGGCGAAGGTGGTCCAGAACCAGTCGTGACGCTGCTGGAGGTCGTCGATCTGCTGCCAGTGCCCGTGCAGGCCGGTGGCGTCGTTCATGTTGAAGTCGACCTTCGGCACCGACCCGCCGGCGCCGGCGATCACGTCCGTCATGGCCGTTCCGTCCCCGTCGCCGCCGTCCACGTCGGCGCCGGCCAGCTCGGCCCCGGCCACATCGGAGCGGCCAGCACCTCCCCGAGCCGGGGCTCGGTGGGGCCGCCGATCTCGCCGGCCACCAGGCAGAGCAGCTCGGACTGCCGCCAACCGTCGGCGGTGCGGACGAAGACGTCCTCGTACCGGGCCCAGCGGTGCCGGTCGGCGACGTCGGGATAGCCGGTGAACCGCTGCCAGGAGTACAGCACCGAGTGCATGGCGGCCCGGTCGGCCCCTTGGAAGACGATGTCCATGTTCGACAGGTGGTGGCTGCTCGACACCACGACCGACTGGGCGGTGGCGAAGAAGTCACGGGCGGCTTCCCGGCCCCGGCGCTCGTCGGAGCGGTCGGCGCGGAAGTTGACGACGCAGTCGTCGGTGAACACCGACAACATGCCGTCGACGTCGACGGCGTCGGCGCACCGGGCGTAGAAGTACTTGAGGCTGCGGATGGCCTCCCGGTCGGCCAGGTCCCGGACGACGGCTGTGGTCACCGTTCCCGTCCTTCGCCGGCACCGCCGCGCCCGTTGCCGGCGATGTGCCGGGAGTCGTGGCTGACCGACACCGACACCGGGCGGATCTCCATCACCACCCGGTTCGGGCTGTCGAGCAGCCGGACCATGGCCGCCGGGTCGGCCGGGGCGAGGCGGCGGGCGATCAGCCAGAGCAGGTCGGACCGGTCGGGGTCGGCATCGTGGAACACTGCCGTCCCCCGGAACGCCACCATCCGGCGCCCGTCCAGCGCAGTACCGGCGCTGGACACCACCACCGACACCCGGGGGTCCTGGCGGAGCGACCGGGTGTGCCGGCGGGTGCTCACCGCGGTGAAGAACAGGCTGCCGTCACGCCGGGCAAAGCTGACGACGACGCCTCGGGGCCAGCCGTCGTCGTCGGCGAAGCACAGGGTGCACTCGGTGGCGGTGTCCAGCAGCTCCTCGATGCCGTCGTCGGCCAGCCGAGCCGGTGCCAGGTCCTCCAGGTCGTCGATACCCAACCGCCCCACCGGTCAGCCCATGCCGGGAGGCCGGCCGACGCCGTCGACGGGCCATTGGACGTGCTTGACCTCGAAGAACTCCCGGAACCCCTCTTCGCCGCACTCCCGGCCGATGCCGCTCTCCCGGTAGCCCCCCCACGGGGCCTCCGGACGCATGCCGCCGCCGCCGTTGATGGTGACGGTGCCGGACCGGACCCGGCGGGCGAAGTCGATGGCGTCGCCGGTCGGTCCCCAGACGTTGGCGTTGAGGCCGAAGCGGGTGGCGTTGGCGATGGCGGCGGCCTCGTCGACGTCGTCGTAGGGGATGACCACACCGACCGGGGCGAACAGCTCCTCCTGGCTGATCTCGGCGTCGTTGACCACCCCGCTCACCAGGGTGGGCTCGAGGAAGTAGCCCTTGGGGAGGTGGGACGGGCGGCCGCCGCCGACGACCAGGTCGGCGCCACCGTCGACGGCCCGGGCGAGGTACCCCTCGACCCGCTGCCGGTGCTCGTCGGTGATCAGCGGGCCGACCACGGTGTCGTCGCGGTGGGGGTCGTCGACGACGAGGTCGCCCATGAACGAGGCGGCGGCGTCGACGAACCCGTCGAAGTCGGCCCGGGGGACCAGCGTCCGGGTGGTCGCCCCACAGCCCTGGCCGGCGTTGCGGCAGAACCGGAACACCGAGCCGGCGACGGTGGAGGCGACGTCGGTGCCGGGGAGGAGGATGTTGGGGGACTTGCCGCCGAGCTCCAGCACCACCTTCTTGATGGTCTTGGCGGCCAGGGCCATCACGGTGGCCCCGACGGGGACGGAGCCGGTGAAGCTGACCATGTCGACCTGCTCGCTGGTGCACACCGTCTCGGTGACCGCCGGCGGGCCGTAGACCAGGTTGACGGCGCCGGGCGGGAACCCGGCCTCCTCGATCAGCTGCATCAACGCCAGGGTGCACAGGACGCCCTTGGGCGACGGGATGAGGACGTTGGTGCAACCGGCCGCCAGCGACGGGCCGAGCTTCCAGGACACCAGGTTGATCGGGTAGTTGTAGGCGGTGATGGCCCCGACGACGCCGACCGGCTCGCGGAGCAGCATGGACGAGGTGGTCACCGGGTCGTGGTGGAGCGTCATCGGCTCCTCCAGCCCGTCGCGGGGACCTCGGATGGCTGCCTCGGACCACCAGCGGAAGTTGACGGCCGGCATCGACACCTGGAGGCTGCGGGCCAGGGTGATCGGCGACCCGACCTCGGTGACCACCATCCGGGCCAGGTCTTCTTGGTTCTGCTCGATCAGGTCGGCCAGCCGGGCCAGCATGGCGGCCCGGTCGCGGGGCGACGTCCGGCTCCACTCCCCCCCGTCGAAGGCCTGACGGGCGGCGGTGATGGCCTGTTCGACCTGCCGGATGGACGACCCGGGGATCTCGGCGACGACGTCGCCGGTGGACGGGTCGACCGACCGGATGGGCTCCCCTTCGCCGGACTGCCATTGGCCGGCGATGTAGCTGCCGGCCGCCTTGGCGACGGACTCGATGTTCATGATTGCCTCCTGTTGGGGTTCAGCGGGCGACGTAGCCGCCGTCGACCGGCAGCGGGACCCCGGTGACGAAGCTGGCGTCGTCGCTGGCCAGGAAGGCGGCGGCGGCGGCGATCTCCTCGGGCTGGCACGGCCGCTGCATCGGCACCGACGCCATGAACCCGGACATCAGGTCGGCCACGTTGGCCCCGGGCTCACGCCCGAAGAACTGCGGGAGCATCGGGGTGTCGACCGGCCCGGGACAGATGGCGTTCACCCGGATCTTCGGGGCCAGGTTGAGGGCCATCGACTTCATCAGTAACACGATGCCGCCCTTGGTCATGGAGTACAACGGGCTGAACGGCGACCCGACCAGACCGGACACCGAGGCGGTGAAGATGATCGACCCCTTCCCGTCGGCCCGCTCCATCAGGGGGACGGCGGCGGCGGCGAGGTAGAAGGCGCCCTTCAGGTTGACGTCGACGCCGAAGTCGAACTGGTCCTCGGGCATCTGCAGGCCGGACGCCCCGGGGATGCCGGCGTGGTTGTACAGGACGTGGAGGACCCCGTGCTCCCGGTCGACGGCGGCCAGCACGTCGTTGATGGCGGACACGTCGGCGACGTCGAGCTGCCGGGCCTCGGCCGACCCGCCGTCACCGCCGATGAGGGACGCCGTCTCCTTGGCCGCCCCCTCGTCGAGGTCGGTGACCACCACGTGGGCGCCCTCGGCGGCGAACCGGCGGGCGCCGGCCCGGCCCATCCCCGACCCCGCCGCGGTCACCAGCGCCACCCGGTTGCTCAGCCTCACGGCCGCCTCCCTTCCCCCGGTCCCGGTCAGGGGGCCGTCTATCCCTATGAATAGATATCATAAGCATAGATTTGGGGAGCGGCAACCCGACTATTCGAGGGGCCGCTGGGCGATGGCCGGCGGCTGGCGGCCGGCGAACACCCACCCGACCACCACGGCGACCAGCGGCATGCCGACCACCAGCAGGAGGAGGTTGCGGAGCGGGATGTTGCCGAGCTCCGACAACCCGTCGAGGTTGCTGCTGGACGAGTAGGCGATGCAGGCGACGTACCCGGCGACGGTGCCGACGACCGCCCCCAACAGGGCGAGGGCCCCGGCGGTGGCGGCGGTGAGGGACCGCCGGGTGAACGTGCTGGCCCCGGTGGCGGTGAGGATGCGGAGGTCGCCGGCGGTCTCGCTGCGGATGAGCCCGACGGTCATGGCCAAGATGCCCAGGGCCAGGGCCATCCCGAAGACGGTGGCCCAGTTGATGACCTCTGTGGAGCTCGGGGCGTCCGACTTGGTCTCGATCGACATGTGGTCGGCTGCCGCCGCCTGGCGGGCGTTGGAGATCTGCGCCGCCGTCAGCGGCTGGGCCGTCTGGATGAACCAACCGTCCGGGGAGGTGTGGAGCCCGAGCTGGTGGACGGCGTGCTCGGTGACCACCGTGTTGGGGGCCGACGTCCCGGCGGGCAGGGCGCCGACCTCCTGGATGACCGGGTTGGCCAGGCAGCTCCCCTTGGGGCAGGTGTACTGGGCTGTTGTCGGCCGTGTGCCCGGGCCGGGACCGGTGCCGGGACCTGTACCGGGCCCGATGAACTTGTGCACTGTGCCCTGCCCGTACTGCAGGTGCAGGTCGGCCACCCCGGAGAGGCCGGGGCGCATGGTGAGGACGTCGGCATTGGGGTCGACCTGGGCCGGCGTGATCCCGAACGCCGCCAGCAGCTGGGGGGTGCCCACGTAGATCTGCCCGGAGAACTGCCGGCCGGCGGCGGCATGGACGAGGTTGGCCTCGACGGTGTCCAGCTGCACCATCTCGTGGGACCCCAACCCCTTGGCGATGGCCTCCGCCCTGGCGTGGGCGGTGGCCAACGACGGCTGGGTCACTGTGCCGGCCGCTGTGCCCGCCGATGGGCCGGTCGTTGTGCCGGGAGGGGGAGGTCCGGTGTCGGGGCGGGCTGTCTGTGTGGAGGCGTAGACGATCAGCTGGTTCGACGCCAGGTTGGGACCGGCGTAGTCGAGGACGTTGCCGTAGCGGGCGGCGGCGAGGACGCAGATGATGACGGCGATGAGCACCCCGAGGCTGATGGCGGCCAGGGCCGAGCCGGAGCGGGCGCGGTACCGGGCGAGGTCCCGGAGGGCCAGGCGGACGGCCACCGGCGCCCGGCGGCCCACCTTGGGGAGGATGGAGAGGACCGTCGGCGACAGCAGTACCACCGCTGCCACCAGGGCGACCAGGCCGAGGACGACCTCGCCGCTGCCGCCTCCCCCGCCCCGCCCACCGGCGTAGGCCAGCAGGGCGAAGGCGACGCCCAGGACGATGATGCCGGGGACCGCGGAGCGACGGATCTTCCGGGGTGGTGCCGGCCGGCCGGCGAGGGCGGCGACCACCGGCATGCGGGCGACGGCCCGAGCCGGCCAGATGGCGGCGAAGTAGGTGGCCAGGACGGCGAGGACCATGGCGACGACGACCACGGTCCACGGCAGGGCCCACACCCCGATGACGTGGTGGGACGACGACTCGGCGTGGGGGCGGTAGAGCAGCCAGGCCACCAGGCCGAGCACGAACCCGCCGATGCTCCCGACGACGCCGACCACCACGCCGTTGGCCCGGACGACCAGGCTGAGGTTCCGGTCGGTGGCCCCGAGGGCGCCGAGCATCCCGATTGACCGGAGGCGGCGCTGGGCCAGGACGGTGAACCCGCCGACGGCCACCAGGGCGATGAGGAGCAGGCCGACGGTGGCCAGCCCCAGGACGATGGTCTCGGGGTTGAAGGCGTTGCCCGACCCCGCCGCCGACCGGGTCTGGACCTGGTGGCCGAGGGCGGCCAACGACTTGGCCGGCGCCCCGGCGGCGTCGAACAGGACGGTGACCTGGGTGGGCGCGGCCACCTGCCCAGGGGCCACCAGGGCGAACTCGTCGAGGAGGCTGAGGGGGTTCTGGACCAGGCCGATCACCGTCCGCGGCGCCCCGCCGAGGTGGACGACGTCGCCGACCCCGACGTGCAGGGTGGTGGCCAGGTCGGGGGTGAGGGCGACCTGGCCGGCGCCGGTCGGGTACCGGCCGGACAGCAGCTGGAGCAGGGGCCCGCCGTACGGGCCGTGGGGGTCCTGCGCCCGGAGCTGGTAGGTCTCGGTCGACCCGGGGACGGTGGCTGTCTGGTTCCAGATGGCGTCGACCGGCCCGAAGGAGTGGTGGATCCGGGCGATCTCGGCGTCGACGTGCTGGGGGGACCCGTGCACCGCCACCAGGTCCTGGGCGGTGCCGAAGCCGAGGTCGGCCGGGGCCTGGGTGGTGGTGGCCACGGTGGCCCCGACGACGGTGGCGGCGACGGCGACGATGACCAGGGCCAGGATGAGGAGCTGCTGGCGCCACTCCCGGCGGAACAGCCGCCACGCCCACCGGACCACCGCCCGGCGGGCCGGGAGGCCGCCGTCGCCACCGGCCGACGGCACGGCGACCGGCCGGTCCAGGACGGTGGTGGTCATCGGACGAGGGACTCGGGCTCGGGCCGGGGGGCGGTCTGGTCGACCACCCGGCCGTCGCGGAGGAACACCACCCGGTCGGCCCACGACGCCAGCTGGGCGTCGTGGGTGACGACGACCGCCGCCACCCCGCGGCGGCAGGCGGCCAGCACCAGCCGCATCACCGCTTCGCCGTTGGCCGAGTCGAGGGCACCGGACGGCTCGTCGGCCAAGAGGAGCTGCCGGTCCCCCACCACCGCCCGGGCGATGGACACCCGCTGGCGCTCACCACCGGACAGCTGATCGGGATAGTGGCCGGCGCGGTCGGTCAACCCGAGCTCCTCCAGGGCGGCCATGCCGGCGGCCCGGGCCTTGCGGGCGGCGACCCCGTCGAGCTCCAGCGGGAGCGACACGTTCTCGACCGCCGTCAGGCCGGCCAGGAGGTTGTAGTCCTGGAACACGTAGCCGATGGACCGCCGCCGCATCCTGGCCTGGTCGTTGCGGGACATCTTCGACAGCACCGCCCCGCCCACCAGGACGTCCCCCTCGGTGGGCTGCTCCAGGCTGCCGGCGATGGTGAGGAGGGTGCTCTTCCCCGAGCCGCTGGCCCCCATCACGGCGACGAGGGACCCGGCGGCCACGGCGAGGTCGACGCCGTCGAGGGCGAGGACCTCGGTGGCGCCGTCGCCGTACACCTTCGACACCTTCCGGAGCTCCAGCACGGTCATGGCCGCACCACCACCTTTCGCTTGGGCTTGGGCAACCGGGTGGGCTCGCCGGCGGCGGCGATCGACCCGTCGACGGCGGCCCGTTTCAGGCGGCCGTCGGCTGCGTCGAGCCACCGGATCACCGAGTCCAACCGGAACAGCTCGGCGTCGACCACCAGGGCGAAGCCGACGTCGAACCCGGCCTCGTCCTCCTTGAGGCGGGTCCACTGCTGCATCAGCTCCACCAGGTACCGGCGGTGGACCTGGATGACCTCGTGGACGTCGACCCCCGGCATCCGCAGGGCCACCATCACCTTGATGACCAACTCGTCGCGGGGCGGGGAGCTGAGGTCCGGCGGCGTCCGGAGCCAATGCGCCAGCTCCATCTCCCCCCCGGCGGTGATCCGGAACCCCTTCTGGGGGCCGTCGTCGGCGGCGTCGTCGGACTCCACCAGGCCGTCGCGCTCCAGCCGTTGCAGGGTGGTGTACACCTGGCCGACGTTCAGCGGCCACACCTCCCCGGTCCGCTCCTCGAACTCCTCCCGGAGCTGCAGGCCGTACTTGGGCCCCTCGCTCAGCAGCGCCAGCAGCGCGTGGCGGACGCTCATTTCCGGGGTCCGTGGAGTAGCATACTCAGTATACTACTCCGTAAATCTCGGTTGTCCAGGTCAGCTGATCAGGGATTATCGAGGGGAGACGCCGACGAGGACGGATCCGAGGAGGCAGCCGGCCGGGCCGGCGTGCCAGGCGTGGACGACCCCGGCCATCACCACCATGTCCCCCGGGGCCAGGTCGACGGCACCGTCCTGCAGCACCAGGGTGACCGACCCGGCGAGGATGGTGTCGAAGTCGACGGTGTCCGTCCAGTGGTCGTCGACCCGGCTGTCGGCGGCGAACCAGACGAACCGCCAACCGGCCTGCCCTTCGGTCACCCGGACGTCCCTCGACGGCCCGGGGTCGGGGGGCAACGGCGGGACCGGCGGGGGCCAGGTGGCGGACTGCCACATGGCCAACGACCCCAGCGGGGGGGCGCCGTCGGGGACGGCCAGGTCCCGGCGGTCGACGACGGTGGACCGCCCGTCGGGACCGACGCCGGTGACGACGACCTGCATCAGGCGGTGACGCCGGTGGAGGCGGCCCCGGCGTAGAGCTGGACGGCCCGCCAGCAGTACCAGGCGACCACCGACCGGTACGGCCGGTACGGGTCACCGAGGGCCTCGAGGGCCTTCGGGGTGGGCGTCGGGACCTCCCAGGCCAGGCCGAACCCCTTGCGGACGCCGAGGTCGCCGGTCGGCCACACGTCGAGGCGGCGGAGGTGGAACATCAAGAACATCTCCGCCGACCACCGGCCGATGCCCCGGACGGTGGTCAGCCGGGCGACCACCTCGTCGTCGCTCTCCCGGGCGAGCCGCCGGTTGTCGAGGACGACGGTGCCGTCGAGCACCTTGGTGGCCAGGTCCTGCAGCGACGCCACCTTGCTCCCCGACAGCCCGCTCGCCCGGAGGTCCTCGGTGGGGGTGGCCAGCAGGCGCTCGGGGGTGACGTCGCCGTCGAGGGCGGCGACCAGCCGGCCGTGGATGGCCTGGGCGGCGGCTCCGGCCAGCTGCTGGTGGGTGACCGACCGCACCAGGGTGCCGAAATGGGTGTCGGTGGGTCGGGGGAACTTCGGCGGCCCGGCCAGGTCGACCAGGCGGGCGACCACCGGGTCACGGTCGGCGAGGGCGGTGGCGGCCTGGGCCGGGGTGACTCGTACCGCTTTGGCCGCCTTCGGCGCCGTGGCCACGGTCAGCCGGCGGCCAGGGCGGCCAAGAGGTCGGTGGTGCGGTCGCGGTCGGCGGCGGTGCCGACGATGGACGCCACGAAGTCGGTGGCCCCGGCGTCGGCCAGCCGGCGGAGGGCGGCGGCCACGGCGTCGTCGTCGCCGACGAGGGAGATGTCCGACGGGCCGGCCGCCCCCTCCCGGTCGAGCATGGCCCGGTACGACGGCAGGGTGGGGTAGATGGCGAAGGCGTCGTCGATGCGCCGCTTGGCCGCCTCGACGTCGGCGGTGACGGTCACCGGCAGCGACACCCCCACCCGGGGGGCCGGGCGGCCGGCGTCGACGGCCGCGGCGGCGATGGTCGGGACGATGTGGTCGGCGACGGTGGTGGTGCCGGTCATCCAGGTGACGGTGCCGTCGGCCCGGCGGCCGGCCAGCTTCAGCATGGTCGGGCCGAGGGCGGCCACCAGCACCGGCGGAGCGGCGGCGTCGGGGACCTCAAGCGCGCTGTAGGTGTTGGCCGTCACCACCTCCCCCGCCGACCGCACCACGTCGCCGTGGAGCATCGGCATCAGGGCGGCCAGGTACTCCTTCAGGTACCGGGCCGGCCGGTCGTAGCTGAGCCCCCACAGCCCCTCGACGACCACCTGGTGGGAAAGGCCGACGCCCAGGACCAGCCGGCCACCGGTGGCGGCCTGCACCGTCAGGGCCTGCTGGGCCATGGCCTGGGGGTGGCGGCTGTACACCGGCACCACCCCGGTGCCGAGGGTGATGCCGGGCACCTGGGTGCCGACCACGCCGAGGAGGGTGAGGGCGTCGTAGCCGAAGATCTGCACCGCCCACGCCGAGTCGAACCCGGCCGCCGCGAACCGGCCGACCTCGTCCACCAGCTGGCTCAGTGGCTTGCCCACGTCGATGAGGGCGCCGATGCGCATGGTGTCCTCCGTTATCCTGCCGGCCGTGGGCCAGGCTATAGGGATCGTCGGCGCCGGGCAGCTGGCTCGGATGATGGCCGAGTCGGCGTCGGCCCTGGGGCTGCGGACGGTGGTGCTCGCCGAGCATCCCGACGACTCGGCCACCGGGGTGGCGGCGGAGGTGCTGGCCGGGGTGCCGTCGGCGGCAGACGACCTGAAGGCCCTGGCGGCGCGGGTGGGGGTGGTGACGTTCGACCACGAGCAGGTCGACCTCGACCTGCTGGCTGATCTGGAACGGACGGGCACGGTGGTGCGGCCGGGGCTGGACACCTTGCGGATGGCCACCGACAAGGCGGAGATGCGCCGGCGGGTGCAGGCCGCCGGGCTGCCGGGACCGGCGTTCGCCATCCTGCCGGCCGGCGGCGGCGGAGGCGGCGGCGAGGCGGCGGTGGCCAAGGTGGAGGCGTTCGCCGCCGACCACGGGTGGCCGGTGGTGGTCAAGGCGGCCCGCGGCGGGTACGACGGCAAGGGGGTGTGGCCGGTGGCCGGCCCGGAGGAGGCCGCCGAGGTCATCCGGCGGGCGGTCGGCGTCCCGCTGCTCGTCGAGGAGCAGGTGGCCATCGACGCCGAGCTGGCGGTGCTGGTGGCCCGCCGGCCGGGGGGGCAGACGGTGACGTGGACCCCGGTGGAGACCGCCCAGGTCGGCGGGGTGTGCCGGGAGGTGCTGGTGCCGGGGCGACTGGACCCCGACGTGGTGGCCGCCGCCGCCGAGGTGGGGGCGGCGGTGGCGACGGTGGCCGGCGCCGTCGGGGTGCTGGCGGTGGAGGTGTTCTGGTCGGCCGGCCGGGTGCTGGTCAACGAGGTGGCGGCCCGGCCGCACAACTCCGGCCACTGGACCATCGAAGGGGCGGTGACGTCGCAGTTCGAGAACCACCTGCGAGCGGTCCTCGACCTCCCGCTGGGGTCGGTGGCGGCGACGGCGCCGGCGGTGGCCAGCGTGAACGTGTTCGGCGGCCCCGACGGCGCCGACCCCCTGGCCCGCCTGCCGGAGGCCCTGGCGGTCGACGGGGCCCACGTCCATCTGTATGGCAAAGCCCCACGGCCGGGACGCAAACTGGGGCACGTGACCGTGTGCGGGGACGACGCCGACGACGTCCGCCGCCGCGCCTGGGCGGCCGCCCGGGCGCTGGGGACCCCGATGATGGAGGGCAGATGACCGACCCGCTAGTCGCCGTGGTGATGGGGAGCTCGTCGGACTACCAGGTGATGGAAGGGGCCGTCGAGATCCTCGACCGGTTCGGGGTGCCCTCCGAGGTCCGGGTGGTGTCGGCCCACCGGACTCCCGACGACATGCTGGCGTTCGGCCACCAGGCCGCCGGGCGGGGGCTGCGGGCCATCGTCGCCGGGGCCGGCGGCGCCGCCCACCTACCGGGGATGCTGGCGGCGGTGACCACCCTCCCAGTCATAGGGGTGCCGGTGGCCCTGGACCGACTGGACGGGCTGGACTCGCTGCTGTCCATCGTGCAGATGCCCCGGGGGGTGCCGGTGGCGACGGTGGCGGTGAACGGGGCCCGCAACGCCGGGCTGCTGGCGGTGCGGATCCTGGCGGTGTCGGACCGGTCGCTGGCCGACGCCATGGCCGGGTTCCAGCGGGAGCTGGCCGAGGAGGCCCGGGCGCAGAACGCCGACCTGGGCGGGTAGGCACGCTACCGTCATGGCATGCCGACGCTGGCCGAGCGCCTGGGGTATGCCGCCGACGCCAAGCTGCTGATCGTCAACGCCGACGACCTCGGGTTCTGCCATTCGGCCAACGTCGGGGTGTTCGACGCCCTGCGTACCGGTCTGGTGACCAGCGCCAGCCTGATGGTGCCGGCGCCGTGGGCCCGGGAGGCGGCCGCCCGGTACCGGGGGGAGGACGTCGGGGTGCACCTGACGGTGAACGCCGAGTGGGAGCTATACCGGTGGGGGCCGGTCACCCACGCGCCGTCGCTCCTCGGCGGTGAGGGCGGGTTCCCGCGGACGGTGGAGGACGTGTGGGACCACGCCGACCTCGACGAGGTCCGCCGGGAGTGCCGGGCCCAGATCGAGCGGGCCATCCTCTGGGGCTTCGACGTCAGCCACCTCGACGCCCACATGGGGGCGCTGCAGCTCCGGCCGGAGTTCTTCGACGTCTACCTCGACCTGGCCGTGGAGTTCCGGCTGCCGCTGCGGATGCTCGGGCCGGCGATGGAGGACATCGTCGGGTTCCCGGCCCGCCAGGTCGCCGAGGAGGCCGGGGTGGTGTTCACCGACCAGATGCTGTTCTACTCCGGGGTCGGCGCCCGGAAGCTGTTGGGGGACCAGCTCAGCCGGCTGGCCGCCGGGGTGACCGAGGTGCACCTGCACCCGGCGGTGGACAGCCCGGAGCTGCGGGCGATCGCCGGCGACTGGGCCGCCCGGGTGGACGACCACCGGTTGGTCTGCGACGACGAGGCCCTGCGACGGGCGGTGGACGACGCCGGGGCCACCCTCATCGGGTTCCGGGCCCTCCGGCAGCTGGCTCGGGACCAGGGATGATCCGGCGCCGGCTGCCCGCCCTGATGGTCGTGGTGGTCCTGGCCCCCGCGGTGGCCTTGGTGCTGGCGCAGAGCGCCGGGGCCATCCACTGGTCGGTGCTCGGCGGGACTTAGCCGACGCGGGCGAACAGGTCGTCCTCGACGCCGCCGGCCGGCACCGGGCCGACCCGGCTGGCGGCCAGGAAGTAGTCGTCGTAGGGGTGGAGGGTGCGCTGCACCTCGGGGGGGAGGCCGAACCAGAACGGCGAGGTGGGGTCGACCTGGGTGGCGTGGGCCTTGAGGGCGTCGCCGCGGACGTCGGCGTAGCCGGCGAGGTCGATCGACGTGGTCATCGGCTCCTGGCGCTGCATCCGGGCCAGCCACTTGTCGTCGAACGGCGACTGCAGGCCGAGCTCGACGAACTTCTCGTGGGCCGCCAACATCCGTTGCCGGGGCCACACCGTGTAGTACAGCTTCGACGGGGCATGCGGGGGGCCGGCGTCGGGGTACCGGTCGGGGTCGCCGGCGGCGTCCCAGGCGGCCATGGTGACGTCGTGGACCCGGAGGTGGTCGGGGTGGGGGTACTCGGACTGGTCGGCCGGATAGGTGACGACGACCTGGGGGCGGGCCCGGCGGATGGCGGCCACCAGCCGGCCGACGGCGTCGTCGAGGGGGGCGTTGGCGAAGGCGTCGGGGCGGGCGTTGGCCTCGGTGTCCGGCATCCCGGAGTCCCGGTAGCCGAGCATGACGACCTCGTCGTAGCCGATGATCCGGGCGGCGTCGGCGAGCTCGCGGCGGCGGACGTCGGCCAGGTGGTCCCGGATCTCCGGGCGGTCCATGGCCGGGTTCAAGATGTCCCCCTCCTCACCGCCGGTGCAGCACACCAGGACGGTGTGGACACCGTCGGCGTGGTACCGGGCGACCGTGCCGGCACCCTTGGACGACTCGTCGTCAGGGTGGGCGTGGACGGTCAGCAGGCAACGGGGCATCCAGGGAGGTTACCGGTGCCCCACCGGCCCCCTGGCGGCCGTATGCTCGGTAGTTGACCCGTCCGAGGAGGGTGAGCACGTGCCAGGTGTCTGGGAACGGACCAAGAACATCTTTCAGGCCAAGGCCAACAAGGTGCTGGACAAGCACGAGGACCCCCGGGAGTCCCTGGACCTGTCGTACGAGAAGCAGCTGGACAGCCTCACCAAAGTCCGCCGCAGCGTCGCCGACGTGGCCACCGCCCGGAAGCGGATCGAGCTGCAGGCAGGACAGCTGCAGAAGCAGGCGGACAAGCTGCAGGACCAGGCAAAGGCGGCCCTGGGGCAAGGCAACGAGGACCTCGCCCGGGAGGCCCTGTCCCGCCGGGCAGCCCTCGGCGAGCAGCTGACCGACCTGAAGACCCAGCACGACCAGGTCAGCGAGCAGGAAGAGAAGCTGGTGGCCACCTCCCAGCGGCTGCAGGCCCAGGTGGAGCAGTTCCGCACCAAGAAGGAGACGATGAAGGCCTCCTACACCGCGGCGGAGGCCCAGACCAAGGTCGGAGAGGCGGTGTCCGGCATCTCCACCTCGATGGGCGACGCCGGGGCGGCGATGCAGCGGGCACAGGACAAGATCGCCAGCATGCAGGCCCGGGCCGGGGCCATCGACGAGCTGCTGGCGTCGGGGGCCCTCACCGACCTGGACAACCCGGTCGACGACATCCAGGCGCAGTTGGACAAGGTGCAGGCGACGTCCCAGGTCGACAACGAGCTGGCGGCGATGAAGGCGGAGCTGTCGGCGTCGAGCCCGGCGGCCGCCCTCCCGTCGTCGGCCACCGACGAAGCCGTCGACGCGGAGACCGTTGCCGCCCCGGCTCCGGCACCGCCGGCCGCCGACGCCGCGCCGGCGCCCGACACCGGGGGCGCCTGATGGCCGTCGCCCGCAACATCCGGTCCGACCGGGGGCTGACCGGGCGGATGTTCCTGACCGGGCTCCTCCTGGTGGTGCTCTACGGGGTGTTCGTGGCGGTGCTGTGGGCCGTCGGGGTGGGGTTCGGGTTCATCGTCGCCATCATGGTGGTGCTGCTGTTCTGCCAGTACTGGTTCTCCGACAAGATCGCCCTGTGGGGGATGCACGGGCAGCTGGTCACCCCCGAGGAGGCCCCGCAGCTCCACGGGGCCGTCGACCGGCTGTGCGCTCTGGCCGACATGCCGAAGCCCCGGGTGGCCATCGCCCAGACCGACATCCCCAACGCCTTCGCCACCGGCCGCAGCCCGAAGGCGGCAGTCGTGTGCGCCACCACCGGCCTTCTCCGCCGGCTGGACGAGCCGGAGATCGAGGCGGTGCTGGCCCACGAGCTCTCCCACGTCGCCCACCGCGACGTGGCGGTGATGACCATCGCCAGCTCGCTGGGCATCCTGGCCGGGCTGACCACCCGGGTGATGTTCTACGCCGGGCTGTTCGGGGGGAACCGGAACACACAGAGCGGCGGCCAGCTGGCGGCGATGGAGGGCATCATCATGCTGGTGTCCATCGTGGTGTACGCGGTCAGCTTCCTCCTCACCCGGGCGCTGTCGCGGTACCGGGAGCTGGCCGCCGACCGTTCGGGGGCCATCCTCATCGGCCGGCCGTCGCTGCTGGCGTCGGCCCTGGTGAAGATCAGCGGGGAGATCGGCCGGATCCCGACCAAGGATCTCCGGACGGCGGAGCCGTTCAACGCCTTCTTCTTCGCCCCGGCCATCTCGCAGCGGCCCGGCACACAGGGGGGCAGCGGGTTCTCGCTGGGCAACCTGTTCTCCACCCACCCGCCGTTGGAGAAGCGGCTGGCCCAGCTGGCGGAGCTGGAAGCCCAGCTGAACCAGCCGCGCTGACCCGGTGGGACTGCTGGACAGCCTGCTGGGGCGGACGAAGCCGGTCCGGCCGAACCTGGACGCGCTGTTCGCCCTGCCGTCGGCGGCGGTGACCCTGCAGACGGCCGAGGGGCTGTTGCTGTCGGGACACGCCGGGGTGTGCTGGAAGCCGCCGGCCGGGCAGTCGGCGGCGGACGTCCGCCAGGAGGCGGCCGAGCTGCTGGAGACAGGGCTGCGGCACGCCGAGGACACCTACGGGTACCAGTGGTTCCTCCTCGACGACGCCGACACCGAGAACCTGGTGACCAGGGTCCACCTGGTCAACACCACCCTGACCGAGAACGGGTGGGGGCAGCAGCTGCTGTGCTCGGTGTTCGGGTTGCTGCCGGCGCCGACGGCGGGGGCGGAGGCGCGGCCGCTGTTCCTGGTGTACCTGTACAAGCGGGGCACCTTCTACCCGTTCGCCCCCGACGGCCACGAGCACCGGGACAGTGAGCTGGAGCTCCGCATCCGGGCGGTGGTCGGCACCGATCTGCCGGTGGAGCAGGACCTGCAGCGGTGGTTCCCGCTGTGGGACCTCCCGGTGGCGACGTGACCACTCGGCATATCCCCCTGGAGGGGGCCGTCAACTTCCGGGACCTCGGCGGCTACGAGGCCGCCGACGGCCGCCGGGTGAAGTGGCGGACGCTGTTCCGGGCCGACGGCCTGTCACGCCTCACCGACCCCGACCGCGCCGCCATCCGCCAACTGGGGGTGGCCACGGTGATCGACCTCCGGACCACCACCGAGGTGGCGCAGGGGCGGTTCCCGGTGGACGACATCCCCGTCGGCTTCCACCATCTGCCGCTGCTCGACGAGATGCCGGACCCCGACCGGTTCAAGATGGCCCCGGGGGTGCTGGGGACCCAATACGGCGAGATGGCCCGGGCGGCCGCCCCGCAGATCGCCGAGGCCGTCGGCATCGTCGCCCGGCGGCACGCCCACCCGGTGATCGTCCACTGCACCGCCGGCAAGGACCGGACGGGGGTGCTGGTGGCGGTGCTGCTCAGCCTCCTCGGGGTGCCGGAGGAGACGATCGTCGACGACTACGCCCTCAGCGGGATGGCGATGGCGGCGCTGCGACAGCGGCTGATCGACCGGTACCCGGAGGGGCGGGAGGTCATCGAGGGGGCCGACGAGATGTTCTCGGCCGCCCCGGCGAACATGGCGACGCTGCTGCGGACGCTGGACGCCGACTACGGGTCGGTGCGGCGGTACGGGGAGGCCATCGGCATCGGCCCCGACGTGGTCGCCGACCTCCAGGAGACTCTATTGGAGTAATCGGTCGATCTGCCCGGCCAGGTCGAGGTCCTTGATGGTGATGCCGCCGGCGGAGTGGGTGGACAGCCGGAGGGTGACGGTGTTCCACCGGATGTCGACGTCGGGGTGGTGGTCGGCCGCCTCGGCGAGGTCGCCGACGGCGTTGACGTAGGCCAGCGCCTCGGCGAAGTCGGCTTTGCGGACCACCTTCACCAGGGCGTCCCCCTCCCTGGTCCACTCGGTTTCGACGACGGCGGCGTCGACGGTTTCGTGGCTGAGCACTTCGGTCATGGATGGGTCATCTCCTCGGGCCGTACGGCCTGGTCGAACTGTTCGCCGGTGAGATACCCCAACTCGACGACGGCCTCCCGGAGGGTGGTGCCGTCGCGGTACGCCTTCTTGGCCACCTCGGCGGCCTGGTCGTAGCCGATCAACGGGTTGAGGGCGGTGACCAGCATGAGGGAGCTGTCGAGGTGCCGGCGGATCCGGTCGTAGTCCGGTTGGAGGCCGTCGACGCAGAACTCGGCGAACCCCCGGCAGGCCCCGGTGAGGAGGTCGACGGAGTGGAGGACGTTGTGCATGATGACCGGCTTGTTGACGTTCAGCTCCAGGTTGCCGCGGGCCCCGGCGATGCCGACGACGGTGTCGTTGCCGACGACCTGGATGCACACCATCAGCATCGCCTCGCTCTGCGTCGGGTTCACCTTCCCCGGCATGATCGACGACCCGGGCTCGTTGGCCGGTAGCACCAGTTCGCCGAGGCCGCTACGGGGGCCGGACCCCAGCCAGCGGAGGTCGTCGGCGATCTTGGTGAGCGACCCGGCCAGCACCCGGAGGGCACCGCTGGCCCAGACCACGGCGTCGTGGGCGGCGAGGGCGGCGAACTTGTTGGGGGCCGACACGAACGGCAGGCCGGTGAGGTCGGCGATCCTGGCGGCCACCCGGTCGCCGAACTCGGGGTGGGTGTTCAGGCCGGTGCCGACGGCGGTGCCGCCGGCGGCCAGCTCGTAGAGGCCGGGGAGGGTCTGGTCGATGCGGACGAGGTCGGCGTCGAGCTGGGCGACGTACCCGGAGAGCTCCTGCCCGAGGGTGAGGGGGACGGCGTCCATCAGGTGGGTGCGGCCGATCTTGGTGACGTCGGCGTAGGCTTTGGCCTTGGCGTCGAGGGCGTCGCGGAGGACGCGGACGGCCGGGACGAGGCGGGCGGTGAGCTCGGTGGCCACGGCGATGTGCATGGCCGTCGGGAAGGTGTCGTTGGACGACTGCGACATGTTGACGTGGTCGTTCGGGTGCACCGGCGACTTCGACCCCATGACCCCGCCGTCGAGCTCGATGGCCCGGTTGGCGACGACCTCGTTGGCGTTCATGTTGGTCTGCGTCCCGCTGCCGGTCTGCCACACCCGCAACGGGAACTCGTCGTCCAGCTTCCCGTCGACCACCTCGTCGGCGGCGGCCACGATGAGGTCGGCGAGGTGCCGGTCGAGCTTCCCGAGGTCGGCGTTCACCAGTGCCGCCGCCTTCTTCAACAGGCCGAGGGCCCGGATCATCGACCGGGGCATGACGTCGTGGCCGATGGCGAAGTGCTGCAGCGACCGCTGGGTCTGCGCCCCCCAGTACCGGTCGTCCGGCACCTCGACCTGCCCCAGGCTGTCGGACTCGATCCGCACTACCCAAGCCTACGTTGGGCCACCCCTCGGGCGAGCGCCCGTCGGGCGGCGGCGAGCTGGTCGGCGTCGGGGCCGTGGCCGGCCCCGGGGACCTCCAGCGCGGCGGCCAGCCCCTGGAGGGCGGGGTGGCTGATGAGGGCGCCGAGGGCGTCCTCGCCGATGGTGCCGTCGCCGAGGTTGGCGTGCCGGTCCCGGTTGGCCCCGAACGGCACCTTGGAGTCGTTGAGGTGGACGAACTGCAGCCGGGACAACCCGACCACGTCGTCGAAGCGGGCCACCACCCGGTCGGCGGCGTCGACGGTGGCGAAGTCCACGCCGGACGCCCACAGGTGCTGGGTGTCGAGGCACACCCCCAGGCGGCCGTCGGCCGACGCCGCGTCGAGCAGTTCGGCCAGCTCGTCGAAGGTCCGGCCGACGGTGTCGCCGGCGCCGGCGGCGTTCTCCAGCAGGATCGGGCAGCCCGGCACCGACCCGACGGCGTGCAGCAGGGCGTCCACCACCCGGCCGACGTCGGTCCCCGCCCCCCGGTGGCTGCCGACGTGCAGCACCAGACCCCGTGCCCCCATCCCCTCGGCCACCGCCAAGTTGGCCACCAGGCACGCCCGCGACCGGGCCAGGAGGTCCGGATCGGCGGTGGCCAGGTTGATGAGGTAGGTGGCGTGGCAGTACGTGGCCTTCACGTCGGGGTGGGCGGCTTCCGCCTCCCGATAGGCCGCCAACACCTCGGGGGCGTACTGCGTCGGCTTCCACGCCCGCGGGCTCTGCGTGAACACCTGCACCACCTCGGCCCCGATCACCGACGCCCGCTCCAGCGCCGGCACCAGCCGGCCCCCGGCACGGACGTGGGCACCGATGAGCACGGTACCCTCTACCACATGACCGACAAGCTCAGTGACAAGGCCCGCGCCCTCCTTTCCCGTCCGGTGCTGGCCACCTTGGCCACCGTGGCTTCCGACGGCGGTCCCCAGGTGACCCCGCTCTGGATCGACGTCGACGGCGACGACCTGCTGGTGAACACCGCCCGTGGTCGGACCAAGGCCCGCAACCTCGAGCGCGACCACCGGGTGGCTGTGTCGGTCGTCGACCCCGACGACCCCTACAACGTCGTCGTCGTCCGCGGAACCGTCCTCGAAGTCACCACCGACGGCGCCGACGACCACATCGACGCGCTGGCCAAGAAGTACCTGGGCGTCGACGAGTACCCGATGCGCCAGCCCGGTGAGGTCCGGCTGAAGATCCGGATCCGCACCGACCGCATCCCCATGCAGGGCTAGTCCGGCCCCACCCACTTCCCCCCGACCATCCGGAACCCGTACAGGGTCTTCTGTTTGTGGTGGGGGGTGCACAACAACTGGAGGTTCTTGAGCTCCGTCCGACCACCTCTGGCGAACTCCCAGATGTGGTCGAACTGGAGGTACTTGGTGTTCGGACAGCCCGGCACCACGCACCGTCGGCCATCTCGGGCGAGCACGGCATCTCGGAGCGGCTGGCGGATGGTCCGCTTGTGTGAGGTGATCGTCCGGACGTCGTCGCCGTCCTTGACGATGAACTCCGCCCAGCAGTCCCCGAACAAGTCCCGGGCCACCGCCACCGGGATCGACCCGACCCCTTCGATCTCGCACCGCTCGTCGCCTTCCACCGACCCACGGTTGAGGGCGGTCAGGTCGGCGTGCACCACCACCTTCGCCTGGGGTCGCCTCGAGCGCTCCCCACCGATCACCCTCACGAAAGCATCAGCGAGGTACGCCTCGTGGGTTGTCCGCCGACCGGCCTTCCGGGCCTCTTTGAACACCACCTGTCGTTCGGCGTCTAGGACCGACACCACCCGGGCGCCGTCCAGCCGGGTCAACCGACCCGACAACCGCACCCCACCGTGCGCTGTCGGGGTGATCCGCAGGAACCGTCCTTCGTGGGCCCGCCGTTCCTTGGCCTCCTCGGCCGCTTCCCCCAACGCCGCCCGCTTGATCCGGGCCGCCCCCTCCTTCAGCTCCTGGAACGAGTCCTGCTTCGCCGATGCCAACAGCTGGTCTTGGCTGGACGGATCCAACGATCCCGCCCCGGCCACCACCTTGGCCTGGGCCAGCGACAGCTTTCCGTCCGAGAACGCCTCCTCCACCTTCGGTGCCTGGGTCAGCTTCTCGGCGGTGTCCAGCACCGACTTGGCCGCCCCGGTGGACTCCCCACTCACCCCGGCCAACCAGCTGGCGGCATCACGATGCCCGGTGGTGGCGAACGCCCCGGTGTCGGCCACCCGCTTGGCGAACCGGGTCTTGATGGCCACTCCGAGCCGTTCGAGGTCCACCCCGAACCGGACCACGGCGGCGGCGTCGGCCCCCGACAGCCCTGTCGGGGTCAGTCCGGCCAGCTCGGCTCGGAGGTCCCCCAGGCGCTCCCGCATGTCGGCCAGTGATCCCACGGCGACATGGTGACAGGAGGGTGTGTCATTGGAATGGGCCGGAAGGTGACCACTGGAAGTGGGCGGCCGCCGATGAAAGGGCCGCCGGGGCCGTCGTCAAGGATGGTCGTCGACACAGGAACCGACGGGCGTGTCGAACCGTTTCGGTGTTGTCGTCCACGACTGCGTCGGCCATGTGGTGATGGCCGGGGACAGGTGGTACAGCGTGGTGAGGTCGGCCAGGACGGCGTCGGCGTACCGGACGACCCCGGCCGGGCACATGTGGATGCCGTCGATCATCCGGACCCGCTGCCACTGTGTCTTGGGGGCGTTGGGGTGCTGCGGTGTCGGCAGCCACTGGGTGTACTTCCCGTCGAGCAGCACCGACGACCCCACCGGCAGGAACATCACCTTGCCGGGGAACGCCGTGGTGAGGGACTCGGCCACCGACTGCCAGGCCTTCTGCCCCGCCACCGCCTGGGTCACGGCCGGGTTTGTCAGCGACTCCCCCGCCCCGGCGTCGGGGCCCTGGGTGGGGAGCTGCAGGAAGATGACCCCGTCGGCCCCGCCGGGGCCCAGGATGAGGTGAACGGCCTGCTCGATCAACGCCTTGTACGCCGCCGGGTGCTCCAGGGCGCAGTTGTACGTCCACCGGTGCACCAGCCCTGTCGGGTGGGCCGGTGTGCAGCTGTCGTCCCAGCTCCAGGCGGCCAGCACCAGCTGGGCCCGGTTCCCGGCCAACAGTTGCGAGATCCCCGCTGTGGGGTGCGTCCACAGCGTTGTGTCGGTGAGCCCCCACCCGGGGAAGGCGATGCTCGACACCGTCACCTCCCCGGTGGCCCCCAGGGCGGCGGCCAGTCCAGGGGCCGCCACGTACGGTTGCGAGTCCCCCATTACCGTCACCCGCAGCGGGTCCGACGGCCCGAACGGCGGCAGGGCGATGGGCTGCCCCACCGCTCCCCCCGCCCCGGCCACCGTGGTGGCACCGCCGACCTTGACGGCATGGACGGCGCGGCGGGAGGCGGTGTCGTGCGGCGCCGCCACCGCCGGCACCGTGGCCACCACGACGATCGCCGCAGTGACCACCGCGGCGGCGGGGGCCAGGGCGAACCGGGGCCAGCCCTTCAGGCGACGCTGCCGGATGGGCCGCTCCACCAGGTAGTAGCTGGCGGTGGCCAGCACGAGGGTGACGCCAATGCGAGCCAGGTCCAGCCACGGTTCGGCCCAGCCGGTCCGGGCCGGGCTGAGGTAGACGATGATCGGCCAGTGCCACAGGTAGATGCCGTACGAGATGGTGCCCACCCAGCGCAGCGGCTGGGTGGACAGGGCGGCGCCGAGCGGTCCCTGGTGGAACTGGCGGACGTCGGCCACCACGACGGCGGCGAGGACGGCACAGAGGAGGAAGCCGCCGTCGAACATGAACGACGTCGGCAGCCCTGTGGGGTTGCCGGCTTTCACCCAGAACACCGCCAGCGCCACCAGGGCGACCGGGGCGCAGAGGTGGAGGACCCGTCGGGCCGTCGGGCCGGGCTGGGGACGGGCGGCGGCCACCATGGCCAC
>Ga0134126_10000289_pt1 | contig 65552 bp, 59 predicted proteins | sample KB31752_FD_96881 | JGI IMG/M metagenome (GOLD analysis project Ga0134126, IMG submission 96881) | Terrestrial soil microbial communities with excess Nitrogen fertilizer from Kellogg Biological Station, Michigan, USA - KB3-175-2 | ecosystem: Environmental > Terrestrial > Soil > Unclassified ...
CCGGCTGGTGGTGGAAAAGCCGTGCCGAGATGCAGCAGAAACTCGCGCGCGCGTTCGCCACCGTATTTGCGCACAGCACGCTGACTTTTACCGATGTGCAGGTGAAATTCCTGACGCCGGCGATCGCGGTTGCGCATGCACGCTGGCGCATGACCGGCGAGCAGATGCCGCCTGGCATGCCGCCGCCCGGCACCGGTATCCAGACGCTGGTCGTCACACGTCACGCCGGCAAGTGGCTGATCGCCGAATTCCAGAATACGATCAGCCAACCGGAGCGCCCGTTCCCCGCCAAGAGGTAGCGGCGACGCCGGCGGGTTTACCGGTGCGCGCGCCTACTGCGCCAGCTTCGCTTCGCCTTGCACGTGCAAGCCTTGGTCATCGAGCGTCACCTCGGCGTCGACACTGCGCAACCACTGTGCGTACAGGCGCATCATCGCGCTCTGGCGTTGCAGTTCGGGCTGTGATGCCGCCGGCATCTTGCTTGCGAGCGAATCGCTGAAGTCGGCCATGATGCCGTACACACGCCCGTCAAAATGCAGGCGCATCAGCCCGCTGCCGTCGCCCGCATCGGCTTTCAGCATGGCGGCGAGTTTGGCGTCTTCGCCGGCGCCGACCGCGATGCCGAGCGAGTGTTGATCGGCGGCGATCCAGCCTTGCGACGCACCACCGGATACCGACTGCAATTGCGGCGGCAGTGCGATCGCGATCGGCTTGCCGTCGGCCTTGACCGCGGTGAGCGCGAGTTGCGGCAATGTCTTCTGCGCCTGCTGCAACAGTGCATCCGGATCATTGCTGGCGATCTGCAAACGCCCGGCCAGTTGTGGCGAGGAGGCTGGGCCGCCGCTCAGCACCAGTTGATCGAGCACCACGCGCAAACCGAGCAGTGATGCGGCTTGCGGCGGCATCTGCTGTTGCAGCGAAGTCGCCATGGACTTGAAACTTTGGTTGAGCGAGGCCAACGTCGGGCACTTGTACGGTTGCGCGGCGACCGCTTGGGCGCGCGATTGCCAGAACGCCTGGATTTTTTGCAGCGGCAACGCCAGGGTCAGATCGAACAGTGATTCATCCGGCTTCGCGGCCATGCCCGGCACCGGCTGCTTCAATGCCGCGAGCAATCCGCGCAGGGGCGTCGACAGGGAAATATCCAGGCTGCCGCGAACGTGGTCAGCCTCGAACTGTTGATAGCCGATGCTCGTCAACGGCATCTGCGCTCCCATGGAGGCGAATTCCGTCGGACACGCCGGATCGCTGCTCGGCGCCGGTGCGCCCAGTGCCGCGGCGTAGGCCAGCGTGACCGCATCTTTGGGATCCGACAACCGCGCCAGCAGTTTGGGCAAATCGAGGTAACCCGAACCGTAGTCGGTATAGCCGCGATCACTGTCGATGCCTGCAAGGCGCTCGGCGGCGCTGCGGGCGGGTTTGGTCAGGCCAAGCAATTGCCGCAGCAGCCCGGGATCGGCATCGGCGGGTGCAAGCGTCGCCACCAGTTGCTTGTTGTGCTCGATTGCCAGCAGCAGATGCAGCTTGTCGGCGCCGCCGCCGATCATCCAGTAATCCTGCGCATCCAGTTTAGCGGTCGCGAACGGATGGCCATTGCTCTTCTCGATGCGCGCGAGCAGCGCGCGGAACGCGTCGGGATCCGCCAGTTCGATGCGCGCAACCGGCGCGACGCCGATGCCGTAGACCGCGTAATGCGCCTGCTGCGACAAGCCGGTCGCCTGCTGCAATTGCTGGGGCGTCTTGATGTTGCCCAGCTCGGTGCCAATCTCGTCGAGGACCCGCGCGAGATCCGGATTGTTCACGGCCAGCAACTGCGCCATGCGTCTGTAACTTGCCGAGGAGTACTGCATCACCGCGAAGGTGCGCTTGTTCATCGCCTGCCGCACGTCGTCGGGCAGCGGTTTGAAATTGGCGTACAGGAACGCGGTGTCGGCGGGCGCGAACGAAAGCGGCGCGGTGTTCTCGACCTTCTTGCCGCAGCCGGCGAGCAACAGCAGCGCAACGCAGCCCGACGGCAGCGCGAAACGGCGCATTGAACGGTACATGGCGCTCTCCCCTGCGATCGCGCGGATTATGCGCGAGGAGCCAGCAATTCCGCCAGCACCGCCATGCGCACGAACACGCCGTTGCTCACCTGATCCAGGATGCGCGATTGCGCGCCGTCGGCAACTTCACCGGCAATCTCCACGCCGCGATTGATCGGGCCCGGGTGCAACACCATGCAATCGGGCGCGGCCAGCGCCAGTCGCCGCGCGTCCAGTCCGTATTGTGCGAAGTAGTCGCTGTCGGCCGGCAGCAGCGCCGCGGCCATGCGCTCCTTCTGGATGCGCAACATGATCACGACATCCGCGTTGTCCAGCGCAGCGTCGAAATCCTCGCTCACCACGCAACCGGCAAACTCGCTGGTATCTTCCGGCAGCAACGCACGCGGCGCGCACAGGCGGATGTCGCGCGCGCCCAGCGCGGTGAACGCATGCACATCAGAGCGCGCGACCCGCGAATGGCGTATATCGCCGCAGATCACGATCGCCAAGTTTTCGAGATTTCTGCGGTGCTGACGGATGGTCAGCGCATCCAGCAAGCCCTGGGTCGGATGCGCGCGTGAACCGTCGCCGGCATTGATGATCGCGACATCGGTATTGGCATGCTCGGCCAGCCAATCCGGCATGCGGTTTTCGTTGTGGCGCACCACCAGTGCATCCAGCCGCATTGCTTCGAGCGTGTGCAAGGTATCCAGCAGGCTCTCGCCCTTGGTCGTCGAGGAACGCGAGAGATCAAAGTTGACAACGTCTGCGCCAAGCCGGCGTGCGGCGATCTCGAACGACGTGCGCGTGCGCGTGGAAGGCTCGAAGAACAGGTTGAGCACAGTGCGATCGACCAGCAGATCGCGTTGCCTGCCGCGCGTGCGAAAATCTTCCGCGCGCTCGAGCAGACGGGCGATCTTCGCGCCGGGCAGGGTTTCGAGGGTCAGTAGATGGCGCATGGGCGTGAATGATACCCAAAGCGGGGCGTCATTCCGGGGCCGCGCCCCGGAGTGACAGTGCGCCTGCCTTCAGGCTTACGGCTCACGCGCGTTTTCACTCAGCCACGATTCCAGAATCACCACAGCGGCGAGTGAGTCAATGTTTGTCGCATTGCGGCGACGCTGCAATCCTGCGGCGCGTTGCGCGGCGAAGCGACGCGCGGCTTCCTGCGAGGTGTGCCGCTCGTCGATCAGATGCACGGGCAAGCGATAGCGCTCTTGCAGCGTACGCGCGAACGCGCGCGCGCCACGGGTGACGGCTTGTTCGCCGCCGTCCAGAGTCAGCGGCAGTCCGACTACCAGCGCCTCCGGCTGCCACTCCGCGAGTAGCGCGTCCACGCGCTGCCAGTCCGGCTCGCCACCCTTGGCTTGCAGGGCTTGCAGCGATTGCGCGCTGGCGCTGATGCGATTCCCCGCGGCGATGCCGATCCTGCGTGTGCCGTAATCAAAGCCGATCAAGGACATGATTTCTGATCGCAAGGGCGGCGATGTTCCAAAAGTGCAGCCGCGGAGCTGTTGGCCAAGGGCGGCGCGCATGGCTGCTTGCACGCACCGGCGCAAGAGTCTTTCATGCGTGACCGGCGTAATCGCTCAACTGATTCGGGTCCACGCCGACCAGGGCAACCGCGGCATGCCAGCGCTGATCCAGCGCGGTGTCGAACAGTATGCGATCGCTGGCTTCGACGGTGAGCCACGCATTGTCGCGCAATTCCTGTTCAAGTTGTCCCGCACCCCAGCCCGCGTAACCCAGTGCGACCAGCGCGCGCGCTGGTCCATTGCCTTCCGCCATCGCGGCGAGAATGTCGCGCGACGTGGTCACGGCCAGCGCATCGCTGATCAGGAAAGTGGAATCCCACTTGCGCTCGTCCGGCGCATGCAGCACGAAGCCGCGCTCGGCCCGTACCGGGCCACCGATCAGCACCTGCGTGGCCGCGATCTCCTCGCGCTCGCAGGTCATCTGCATTTGCGCCATCACGTCGCCGAGCTTGTATTCGGACGCGCGATTGACCACCAGCCCCATCGTGCCTTCCTCGCCGTGCTGGCACACGAAGGTGACGCCACGGGCGAAATTGGGATCGCCCAGGCTGGGCATCGCAATCAGGAAATGACCGGTGAGGGAGGAGGTGTTGGACATGGCTCCATTGTACGACGGCGGGTGTCGGGAGCCGGTGATCGGTAGCCGGAAAACAAGGATATCCCGCAGTCACGCCCTTGGGCTACGGTTAGCTGTTGCCGGCTTCCGACGCTTCACCGTGTCTGCAGCTCATTGCCGCGCAGGAACTGCCAGGTGCGCGTGATGTACAGCTCGTCCACGCCCTTGCGGCCGCGGTCGTCCTTGTCCTGCGGGACCGGCGGGAATGGCGCGGCCAGGTGCACGATGCGGATCGCGGCGTCATCCAGCACCTTGTGGCCGGAACTCTGGATGATATCCACGCTCTTGACCCGGCCATCACGGCCCAGGCCCACGGTCAGCATCAGCTGTCCATGCAGTTGCCGGCGGCGCGCCTCATCCGGGTAATTGAGATTGCCGATGCGCTCGATGCGATTGACCCAGGCCTTCATGTAGGCCGCGTACGCGTATTCGCGCGTGTTGGCGGAGATGTGCCGCTTGCGCGGACGCTTGGCGTAGGCCTGTTCCTCCGCGCGAACCTCCTGCGTCAGCGTCGCCATTTCCAGTTGCCGATCGATCTGCACCGCCGATTGCCGCGGCGCGATCTGCGTGTGTTCCCGGCGTTCGGGTTGCCGCGTCACCTTTTGGTCGGCCTGCGCGCTTGCACTCACGTAGCGCGGCGCACTCGCCACAGTGGGCGCGGGCGCCGCCGGCTGCAGCGGCATTGGTGCGATGCCTTGCTCGTCGGTCGGCAACGGCCCGGAGAACAGCGTGCTCGGCCGCTTTGCCTTGTCGGTATCGCCGCCGCCGCTGTTGTTGGCCTGGGCCAGGAAATCCGCCTTGTCGGGTGACTGCGCGTTGGCGCTGGTGAGCAGAGTGACATCCAGCGCAGGCAGGCTGGGTTTGGGCTTCGCCAACTCGAAGCCGAGCCCCAGGATCAGTACCGCGTGCACGATCAGCGAAAACAGCAAGGTGACACCGAGCCGATCGGTGTCGCTTTGATGAGGGGCGGCGGCGACTGCTGCGTTCATGTATCAACGCCCCGGGTTCCGAGTCCCAAGCGATTCGATCGCATCGAACAACTCGCCGGCGATGTTCAACCCGAACAGCGCATCCAGTTCGCGCACGCAGGTAGGCGAGGTGACGTTGACCTCGGTCAGGTAATCGCCGATGACATCCAGGCCGACGAACAGCATGCCGTGGCGCGTCAGTTCCGGCCCGACTTGGGCGGCGATCCAGCGGTCGCGTTCCGATAGTGCTACACCCTCGCCACGCCCGCCCACCGCGAGATTCCCGCGGAAGTCGCTGCCCTGCGGAACGCGCGCCAGAGCGTAGGGCACGGGCTCGCCATTGATCAACAGGATGCGCTTGTCGCCGGCGCTTATTTCAGGGATGAACTTCTGCGCCATCGCCAACCGCTCGTCTTCGCCGACCAGGGTTTCCAGCATCGAATTGAGATTGGGATCATCGTGGCGCGAGCGGAAGATGCCGCGCCCGCCCATGCCGTCCAGCGGCTTGAGTACGATCTCGCCATGCTCGCGCGCGAAGCGGCGCAGTTCGGCGCGGTCGCGCGCCACCAGCGCCGGCGCGCAGCACTGCGGGAACAACTGCGCGGCCAGCTTCTCGTTGTAATCACGCAAGCCCTGAGGATCGTTGATCACCCGCACGCCTGCGCGCTGGACCAGACTCAACACCAGCGTGTCGTACAGGAATTGCGCATCGAAGGGCGGGTCCTTGCGCGCCAGCACCACATCCATGCCGGCCAGCGGCTGCCACTGCGCAGCCCCGAGCTCGAACCATGCGGTCGGGTGATCGGCGACCTTGAGCGACGCCATCCGCGCAAAAGGCCCGCCATCGCGCACCGCCAGATCGCCCTGTTCCATATAGAACAGCGCATGCCCGCGCCGCTGCGCTTCCAGCAGCAGTGCCAACGTGGTGTCCTTTTTGGGCTTGATCGTGCCGATGGGGTCCATCAGCACGGCGATCTTCAGCGACATGGTGTGCGGGCGGCGTGGGGAGGGCACGAATCTTCGCATATCGTGGTCGGCCGCAAGGGTGTGCCCGTTCCCGTTCGGGCGAGGATCGGCCACCCAACCGACTCTCCGGCACGCATTTCCGTTCGCGCCCGCACGCGAGAAGGGACGAAAACGCTTCGCGGTGCTTGACAGGGCGGGCCCAGGCTGCTTTAACCCATCACGTCCCTCGCGTAATCCGGCGTGCGCGGCGGAGCGGCTTGGCGGCGGTCACGGCACTTCAGATTGTGTGACTTCCGGCACGCCTATTGCATAGACCAATCGCCGGTTTTTGCGGCGGGGACCTCAAGTGAATGACATTGCGAACCATGGCAGCCTGGTAGGCCTGAAGGTAATGGTCATCGATGATTCGAAGACCATCCGCCGCACGGCCGAAACCTTGTTGAAGAAAGAAGGCGCCGAAGTGCTGACCGCGGTGGACGGTTTCGAGGCCCTGTCGAAGATTTCCGATCTGCGCCCCGACATCATTTTCGTGGACATCATGATGCCGCGGCTGGATGGCTATCAGACCTGCGCGCTGATCAAGAACAACCACAGCTTCCGCGCCACCCCGGTGATCATGCTGTCCTCCAAGGACGGTTTGTTCGACAAGGCGCGCGGCCGCATCGTCGGTTCCGAGCAATACCTTACCAAGCCGTTCACGCGCGAGGAGTTGCTGGGCGCGATCCGGCGGCATGTCGCGACCACCTGATTTCAAAACGATACCGCGCGCGGCGCGGGCTAGAGGAATGCATGGCTCACATCCTGATCATCGATGACTCGCCCACCGACGTGAAGCTGCTCACCGGCGCGTTGGAAAAGGCGGGCCACAAGGTCACTTCCGTGGCCGACGCCGAAGCGGGCATCGTCGCGGCCAAGCGTGATCGTCCCGATCTTGTCCTGATGGACGTCATCATGCCGGGCATGAATGGCTTCCAGGCCACCCGCACCTTGTCCAAGGATCCTGAAACCAGTTCCATCCCGGTGGTGATTGTCACCACCAAGACGATGGAAACCGATCGCATGTGGGGCCTGCGCCAGGGTGCCCGCGATTTTCTGACCAAGCCGGTCAGCGACAAGGATCTGCTGGCGCACATCAGCAAACACCTGCCAAGCGCGGCCTGACGCGCCGTCGGAAAAGAAATGGGCAAGAAACGCTCCCGCAAAGCACCCGCTCACCGCGTCCACGGCGATGCTCGGGAAAGTATCGACGCCGTCAACCACGCGGAGCGGATCGATGCCCAGGATCTCGGCATCGCGCTGGCCGACGAGGATACGGCGGTGATCGATGCGCCCGGCGAGCAGGCGGAAGAGTTTCAGCCAGCTTCGCCGCCGCGTCAGCGCGAACAGCGTCCGCTGCTGACCAGCTTCGAGGCGTTGGTGGATTACGAACGGCGCAGTCTGGCGCATGTCGCCGGTGTGCCGGAGCAGATCGAGGCGGTGGGTCTCTGGCGCGGCATCGGTTTCCGCATCGGCGAGCGTTATTTCGTCAGCAGCATTTCGGAAGTGAACGAAATCCTCAGCATGCCAAGTGCCCTGACGCCGGTGCCGGCGACGCGCCACTGGCTGCTCGGTGTGGGCAACGTGCGCGGCAATCTGATCGCGGTGGTTGACCTGAAACAGTTCCTGTTCGACCAGCGCACGCATGTATCGGAACGTTCGCGCGTGCTGTGGGTGAAACAGGCGGGTGGTGGCGTAGGCCTGCTGGTGGACGAGGTGCTTGGCCAGCGCAACCTCACCGATGAACAGCGCGTGGATGCGGAAGGGGAATCCGACCCGCGGCTGGCGCGCTTCGTCACGGAGAACGTGGCGTTGGGCTCGACCAAATGGGCGATGTTCAGCATGGTCGAACTGACCCGCGCAGCGGATTTTCAGCAGACCGCGATTTGATGCAAACAAGGCAACACGGGTTAACAGAATTCTTTTGAGGTGAGGGTTACGACATGAGCGCGACTTCGGGTGCGGTACAGGGGCGCAAGTCGGGTGCACAGACCTGGCTGATCGTCCTGCTGGTGGCGGCGATCGTCGTCGCGGGTCTGGATTTCGCCTTGCTGAACATCCGCAACGGCGACGACCGCAAGGCGGCGGCATTGACCACGCAGATCCAGGTGGATTCGCAGTTGGTGGCGAAGTTCGCGATCGAATCGGCGGGCGGCAACATCGATTCGTTCAAGGAACTCGACAGCACGCGAGGTGAGATCGACGCGGCGGTCAAGCATTTGAACAGCGGCGATCCGGCTACCGGCATGCCGGCCTACGGCACTGCGCTGGGTCTGTCCGGTCCGATGACCGATCTCAACAAGGCCTGGGCACGCTTGAACGGCGATCTCGGCAAGATCGCCGCCAACAAGGACGCGGTGCTGGATTCCGCAGGCCAAGCCGACGCCTTCAGCCAAAAAATGCCGCTGCTGAATTCGCGCATCAATGAGGTCGTCAACATCCTCCAACAGCGCGGCTCGGCCACGCAGATCTACGACGCCTCGCAGCAGATGGTGCTCGGCGACCGCTTGATCCGCCGCGTTACCGACGTGCTGCAGGGCGGCGAGAACTCCGCCGCCGCGGCAGATGGCCTGGCGCGCGATTCCGCGACCTACGGCAGCGTGCTCACGCAACTTTCCGCCGGCGCGCCGCCGGAGGGCAAACAGATTCTCGGCGATGTGCAGAAGACCTGGTCGCAGCTTGACGCGCCGGTGCACAAACTGATCGCCGCGGCGCCAACGCTGGTGACGGTGAAGGATGCCGCCACCCAGGCTTCACTCGATTCCGGTGACGTGCTTTCGAAAGCCAAGAACGTGGCCGACACGCTTGGCAAACTGCGCACCGCGCCGGTTTATTTCTGGGCCTTCCCGAACGTCGCGATCGGCGCACTGTGCGCGATTCTCGCGGTGATCCTGGCGGTGTTGCTGGCGGTCAATTTCGTCTACAGCGAACGTCGTCGTTCGGTCGAGAGCCGCAGCCTCAATGAGCGCAACCAGCAGGCCATCATGCGCTTGCTGGACGAAATGGGTTCGCTCGCCGAAGGCGACCTCACGGTGAAAGCGACCGTCACCGAAGACATCACCGGCGCGATTGCGGATTCGGTGAACTTCGCGGTTGAGGCGTTGCGATCCCTGGTGACCACCATCAACGAGACGGCGGTGCAGGTCTCGGCCGCCGCGCAGGAAACCCAGGCGACAGCCATGCATCTGGCCGAAGCCGCGCAGCATCAGGCGCAGCAGATCACGTCTGCGTCGGCAAAGATCAACGAAATGGCGGTGTCCATCGACCAGGTGTCGAAGAATTCCGCCGACAGCGCCGAGGTCGCGCAGCGTTCGGTGCAGATTGCCTCCAACGGCGCGGCGATCGTGCGACAGACGATCAGCGGCATGGATTCGATCCGCGAGCAGATCCAGGAGACCTCCAAGCGCATCAAGCGGCTGGGCGAATCCTCACAGGAAATCGGCTCGATCGTGGAACTGATCAACGACATCGCCGAGCAGACCAACATCCTGGCGTTGAACGCGGCCATTCAGGCGGCCTCCGCCGGCGAAGCGGGCCGTGGTTTCGCGGTGGTCGCCGACGAAGTGCAGCGATTGGCCGAACGCGCTTCCGGCGCGACGAAACGAATTGAAACACTGGTGCAGACGATTCAGTCCGATACCAACGAGGCGGTCAGTTCGATGGAACAGACCACCACCGAGGTGGTGAACGGCGCACGCCTGGCCGAGGATGCAGGTACCGCGCTGGGTGAAATCGAGCAAGTGTCGGGCAATCTCGCAGGATTGATTCAAGGCATCTCCAGCGCGGCCAAGCAGCAGTCCGCGGCGGCGACCAACATCACCTCGACCATGCACGTGATTCAGGAAATCACCGCGCAGACGTCGGTGGGCGCAAGCCAGACGGCCGAGTCGATCGGCAACTTGGCCCAGCTCGCGCAAGACCTGCGTCGTTCGGTGGCCGACTTCAAGCTGCCTGCGTGACCGGCACGGGATACGACAGCTGTCGCATTGAATCGCGGGCCACGGACGGTCGCTTCAACAGGGCGTTTTGTTGAAGAGTGCGGACAGGGACGTCCGCTTTCACGCGCAGTGATGCGCACAATGAGATTCCAAGATGCAACTTGAAGACGACATCGACTTCACCACGCTGGGCTGGGTCAAGCCGCAAATCGACGAGACCTTGCTGCAGGCGCGCCAGGCGCTCGAGGCTTACGTCGAGGATCCGGCCGACGCCAGCCTGATGCGGTTCTGCGCGACCTATCTGCACCAGGTGCAGGGCACGTTGCGCATGGTGGAACTGTACGGCGCGGCCATGCTGACCGAGGAAATGGAAGCGCTCGCGCAGGCGCTGCTTGACAACAAGGCGCCCGACCGCGACGAAGCCTACACCGTGCTGATGCGCGGCTTGGTGCAGTTGCCCGATTACCTGGAACGCGTGCAGGCCGGCAACAAGGATATTCCGGTCGTCCTGTTGCCGTTGTTGAACGAATTGCGCCAGTGCCGTGGCGAAGCGGCGCTGGCTGAAAGCGCGCTGTTTGCGCCCAATCTGGAACACGCGCTGCCCGCGGATGTCGCCGGTGCACGCGCGGCGTTGCCGTCGGGCGATTTGCGCCAGCGCGCGACGGTGCTTCGCGCCAAATTCCAGGCACTGCTGGCGACCTGGCTGCGCGCGCCGGCCAATGCCGATTTCGCCGGCATGCGCCAGGTGCTCGATCAGCTCGGCGCGATCAGCCATACCTTGCCGGCGCGGCGCCTGTGGTGGATTGCCGGGGGCGTGCTGGAGGCCTTGCAGCAGAGCGCGTTCGACGAGCGCTCCAGCGAGGCTGCCAGGCAGCAGTTCAGCCGCGTGGATCGCGCGATCAAGTCGCTGCAGGATGACGGCGAACTGGTGCTGGCCGATGAGGATCGCCGCGATCTCAACCAGTCGCTGCTGTATTTGTTGGCGCAAGCCAAGCCCGGCATGGAGCGCTGCGAAGTCATTCGCAGGACTTACGCGCTGGATGCACTGCTGCCCAGCGCGGAAGAACTGGAGCAGGCACGCGGCTCGATGAGCGGCCGCAATCGCGCGCTGCTGGACACCGTGTCGCAGGCGTTGAAGGAAGACCTGTTGCGGGTCAAGGAAGCGCTGGATATTTTTCTGCGTCGCGAAGCCGGCGATGCCGCGGAACTCTCGCCACAAGTGGAGACGCTGCGCCGGGTCGGCGACACGCTCGGCATGTTGGGGCTGGGTGTGCCGCGCCGCGTGGTGGCGGAACAGCGCGAGATCCTCGAAGCGGTGGTCGCCGGCCAACGCAAGGTAGAAGAAGAAACCCTGATGGATGTCGCGGGCGCGTTGTTGTTCGTGGACGCCTCGCTGGATGATCATATCGAGCGCATCGGCGCGCCTGCAGGGGAGCAGTCCGAACCCGAAGCGTTGCCGCAGGCGGAAGCGCGCAAGATCGTGGACGCGCTTATGCGCGAAGCCGCGACCAATCTGTCGCGCGTTAAGGAAGACATCGTCGCCTTCATCGAATCTCCGTGGGCGCACGATCGCGTGCTGGGCGTGCCCGCGCTGCTGGACGAAGTCGGTGGCGCGCTGGTGATGCTGGATCTGCACCGACCGGCCGAATTGCTGAGCGGTATCGGCCGCTTCGTTGACAATGAACTGATCGCCGACCGACGCATTCCGACCGCCGAACAGATGGACACGCTGGCCGATGCGATGGCCGGCGTCGAGTATTACCTCGAGGCGGCGCGCGATTCGCGTGGCGGCGGCGAAAGGATTCTTGAAGGCACCCAGCGCAGCCTGGAGGCGCTCGGCTACTGGCCGGTGCCGGCCAAGCGGGAAGCCGCCGAGCGGCCCGCGCCGGTGGCGGTCACTTTCGCTGCGCCTGATCTTTCGGAAGCGGTCAGCATTGCCGCGGGTTCGGATGTTTCCGATCTGATCGTCGGCTCGGCGCAGGCACCCGTGTCCGTCGCGCAGGATCTGGCTGGCCTGAATCTGGTCGAGACCGAAACCGCCGCCGCTTCGCAGGAAGGTCAAGGCGACGGCGAATGGGTCGAGGTCGAGGAGGAAGTCGAGGAAGCGCTGCTCGGCGATGCCGGCGCGGCAAGTTTCCAGGACGCCGCCGGTATCGACGAAGACATCCGCGAAGTGTTCGTCGAGGAAGTCGGCGAGGAGATCGCGAGCATCCGCGAACACCTGCCGGCGTGGAAGGCTGATCCGGAAAACCTGGATACCCTGAAGAGCGTGCGGCGTTCGTTCCACACGCTCAAGGGCTCCGGTCGACTGGTCGGCGCGCTCGCGCTCGGCGAGTTCAGCTGGAAAGTCGAGAACATGTTGAACCGCGTGCTCGATCGCACGATTGCTCCGGACGCCAACGCACAGGCTCTGGTCGAACATGCGCTGGCCGCATTGCCGCAATTGCACGCGGCTTTGCAGGGCGAAGCCGCACCCAATGCGCCGCTGGCCGCGATCATGCAGACCGCCGACAAGCTGGCTGCCGGTGAACCCGCGCGCGTGGAAGATTTCATGCAGACGCGCAAGGTGCGCCGGATGGTGCGCCGCTGGGTGCCGCGTGCGGCGGAAATGGAACAGGTGCCGCAGGCAACCCTCACGGATGTTGTGCCGAGCATCGCGGTGATGGAAACGCAGCCGCCGATGTTCGCCTGGCCGGCGCTGCCGCCGGTCGATCCGATGTTGCTCGAAATCCTGCGCAGTGAAGTCGCCCAGCACCTCGGCACCATGCGCGATTACCTCGCGCGCAGCGCGCCGCAGCCGCCGCCGATCGACGATGCGATGGTGCGCGCCGCGCACACACTGCACGGCGCGGTGGCGATGGTGGATATCCCGGTGCTGGCGGCGGTACTCACACCGCTGGAAACCTGGTTCAAGCGCATGCGCGTGGCGCGGCTTGCGCCGGATGCGGAAGGCATTGCCGCGTTGCGCGACAGCTTGGCGCTCACCGATCATGTGATCGCGCAATTCGATGTGCCGGAACCCGACGTGCCGGATTCCACCGCGCTGGCGGAGCGCATCGCGCATTTGCGCGACGCATTGCCGGAAGCGGCGCTCGCGGATCTGCTGCACATGGGCGCGGATGCGTTCGCCGATCAGGAAGCATCCACGCAGGTTGCCCCGGAGCCCGCTTTCGCGGACGAGGTGCAGACACCCCTCGAAGCGGAGTCGGTCGAAACGCCGCCGGCCGGGATCCAGACAGAAGTGGAATCGGAACCGACCTCGGTGTTCGCCGCCGAAGCCGAGTCGGATGATGGCATCGGCATCGCCAGCTTCCTGGAAAGTGTCGCCGCCGAAGCCGAGCCGGATCATGCAACGCATGCGGAAGTCGAGCGTCGTGCCGACGAAGCGCGTGCGGAAGCCGAGCGCATTGCCGCCGAGCAGGCGGAAGCCGAGCGCGTGGCTGCCGAACACGCGGCAATGGAACGCGCCGAAGCCGAGCGTGTTCTCGAACAGCAGCGCATCGCCGCCGAACAGGCGCAAGCCGAGCGTCTGGAACAGGAGCGTATCGCCGCGGAACGCGCCGAAGCCGAACGTCTGGAACAAGAACGTGTTGCAGTGGAGCGCGCGGAAGCCGAGCGCCTCGCTGCAGAACTGGAAGCCGAGCGCCTGGAACGGGAGCGCATCGCTGCGGAGCAATCCGAAGCCGAGCGTCTGGATGCCGAGCGCATTGCCGAGGAGCGTCGCCAGCGAGCGGTCGCGCGCGCGATGGCGCTGGCTGCGATGCCGCCGTTCCCGGATGACCCGCAGCCGGAAGGCAAGCTCGACTTGCCCGATATCGACCCCGACCTGCTTGAAATCTTCACCCAGGAAGGCGAGGAATTGCTCGACCATTCCGATGGCCTGCTGGTGATCTTGCGCGATGCGCCGGAAGAACGCGAACCGGTGGTCGGCCTGCAACGCGACCTGCACACTCTGAAAGGTGGCGCGCGAGTGGCCGGCATCGCCGAGATCGGCGATCTTGGTCACGTGATGGAAACCCTGCTGGAAGCGATCGCCGAAGGTCGCCGCGAGGTGGACCCGCTGATCATCGAATCGCTGGAGCGTGGCTTCGATCGGCTGCACGAATTGCTGCAACGCGTGGTGCACGGACAGGCGATCGCGATGCCGGTCAATGCGATTGCGCGCTTCGAGCAACTTGCCAGCGGCCGAGCACCCGAGGCCGCAGAGCCCGCGCTGGCAGAACATGCCGGTGCTTCCGCAGCGATTAAACCGGCTGCCGAGCACGCGACCGAAGAGCCGAGACGGGAAAAACTCGCGCCGCGCGCGGCGCCGACCTTCGAGGAGGAAGCGCGCGCTCCGCAGGAAATGATCCGTGTGCGTTCGGATCTGCTCGATTCGCTGGTGAATTACGCCGGCGAAGTGTCGATCTACCGCTCGCGTCTTGAGCAGCAGATTTCCAATTTCCGTTTCAACCTGGTCGAACTGGATCAGACGGTGGCGCGCCTGCGCACCCAGCTGCGTTCGCTGGAAATCGAAACCGAAGCGCAGATCCTGTCGCGCTATCAGCGTGAACACGAAGGCGCGCACGACGCCGCGTTCGATCCGCTGGAGCTCGACCGCTTCTCGCAATTACAACAGTACTCGCGCGCGCTGGCCGAGTCGGTATCGGACCTGGTTTCCATCCAGAACATTCTGGACGACCAGTCGCGCCAGTCGGAAACCTTGTTGCTGCAACAGTCGCGGGTGTCATCCGATTTGCAGGAAGGCCTGATGCGCACGCGCATGGTGCCGTTCGAATCGATGGTGCCCAGCCTGCGCCGTACCCTGCGCCAGGCCGCGATGGATCTGGGCAAGCGCGCGCAATTGCGGGTCGAGGGCGCGCAGGGCGAAATGGATCGCAACCTGCTGGAGCGCATGAAGGCGCCGTTCGAGCACATGTTGCGCAACGCGCTGGCACATGGCATCGAGGATCCGGATGCGCGCATCGAGCGCGGCAAGCCGGAGGAAGGCACGGTTGCCATCAATGTCAGCCGCGAAGCGACCGAAGTATTGATCAAGGTCAGCGACGACGGCGGCGGCTTCGATCGCGACGCGATCCGCGCCAAGGCGATTTCGCGCGGGCTGCTCAATCCCGACGTGCAACTGTCGGATCGCGACCTGTACGCCTTCGTGCTGGAAACAGGTTTCTCCACCGCCGAGTCGGTAACGCAGATTGCCGGTCGCGGCGTCGGCATGGACGTGGTCGCCAACGAGATCAAGTTGCTGGGCGGCACGCTCTCGATCGATTCCGAGCGCGGTCGCGGCAGCAGCTTCAACATCCGTCTGCCGTTCACGCTGGCGGTGGCGCAGGCGATCCTGGTGCGTACCGGCGAAACCGTGTTCGCGGTGCCGATGACTTCGATCCAGGGCGTCGCGCGCATCCAGCGCGCCGAGCTCGAGAAGCGCGTCAATGCGGGCAATCCGGTGTTCACCTACGCCGGTGAGGAATACGCGATCCATGATCTTGCGCAACTGCTCGGTCAACCGGTGGTGCACGCGGTCGAAGAGGGCCAGTTGCCGCTGCTGATGATCCGCACCGGCGATTTGCGTGCCGCGGTGCGCATCGACGCGGTGGTCGGCTCGCGCGAAATCGTGGTGAAGTCGGTCGGCCCGCAGATCAGTTCCGTGCCCGGCATTTTCGGCGCGACCATCATGGGTGACGGCTCGGTGATGCTGATCCTCGACGTCGCACCGCTGGTGCGCCGCGTGATAGCGCGCCAGGAGATCGCGGCGGCGGAAAGCGCCCAGGGCATACCGCAGCAACCGGTCGTTTCGATCGCAGCGCAGGAAGATCGCCCGCAGCCGCTGATCATGGTGGTGGACGATTCGATCACCATGCGCAAGGTCACCAGCCGCGTGCTGGAGCGCAACGATTACGAGGTCATCACCGCCAAGGATGGCCTGGACGCGGTCGAGAAACTGATCGATCGCGTGCCGGACCTGATGCTGCTGGATATCGAAATGCCGCGCATGGACGGCTACGAGCTGGCCACGCACATGAAGAACGATCCACGCCTGGCCGGCGTGCCGATCATCATGATCACCTCGCGCACCGGCGAGAAGCATCGCCAGCGCGCGTTCGAGATCGGCGTCGAGCGTTATCTCGGCAAGCCCTACAACGAAGCCGAATTGCTGCGCAACGTACAGGAAATGCTGGAGACCACAGTCAATGTCTGAGCGCCTCGACAATACCCTCGCCGGCGACGCGCCCGCGAGCTATGCCGGCGCGCCGTCCAGCGCCGCGCTGCCGCGCATTGCCCTGCTGTATGCCGACGATGCATTGCTCGCGCATGTCGAGCAGACGCTGGCGGCGATGCGCGTGCCGGTGGTGTATCGCGCCGCGATCGAGCAGGCCGAAGCTACCGCGCTCGCTGCGGCGAATTCCGAAATCGCCCTGATCAATCTGGATGATCGCTGCGGCGAAAGGCTGGATACGTTGACGGCGATGCTGGACACCGCCGGCGTGCCGATCGTGTTCAACGATGCGGACATTTCGAAAGGCCTGGAAGGCTGGGCGCGCGCACGCTGGGCGCGGCACCTGTGCGCCAAGCTGTGCGGCAAGAATGATGTCGATCCGCCACGCCCGACAACGGGCGCGGTCGCGCAGTCTGCCGAAGGCGCGGTCGCCGAAGCACCCTCCGAACCGGTGGTCGAGGCATCGGTGCCGATCGCGGCGTCCTCCGATCAACCATCGCCAGTGGCCGAACCGGTTTCGGCAGCGCGCCCGCTGAGCCAGGGCGAGATCGATTCACTGCTGGCGGATTTCCCTTCCGATGCGGCTATCGCCGGCGCGGACACGCAGGCGCTTTCCGCGCAGGTTGACGCGCTGCTCGCCAATGTGGCGGAGCACACACCGCACGAACCCGCTCCGTGGGAGGTAGTCGGGTTCGCCGATGACAGCGAGCAACCCGCCTCGGCCAAGGCCGAAGCACCTGTCGCGGCGGCCGCAAAGCCGGCGGTTGCGGCCAGTGCCGATCAGTGGCAACTGGTGGACGACTTCATTCCGGTTGCGAGCGCGCCGCGCGAGGCCAAAGCCGCCGCACCGACCGCGAATTTCGCCAGCGGCCTTGCACTCGAACTGGAACCGCTGGAGCCGGTGGTCGCGCCGACGCCGCTGCGTGACAGCGGACCCGGCGAAATGCGACTCGACGGCAAGCCGCCGAAAGGGGAGAGCGGCAAATGAGCTCCATCCACGATCTGCCGCGCGAAGTTCGCGGTGTCATGATTCCGGTCACGCATGGGCGCGTGTTGCTGCCCAATGCGACGGTCGCCGAGGTCATCACCTATTCCAATCCCGAGCCGATTGCCGGCGCGCCAGGCTGGTTGCTGGGCCGACAGTCCTGGCGGGGCTGGCGGGTGCCGCTGGTCTCGTTCTCGGTATTGGCCGGGCTAAGTGATCGCGAAGGCACCGACAATGCGCGCGTGGCGATTCTGAAAGCGCTGGAAGGCCATCCCAAGATGCCGTTTCTCGGCTTGCTGACCCAGGGCTTTCCGCGCCTCACCACGATCTCGCCGGACATTCTCATCCCCAGCGGTGACGATCAGCCCGTTCCTGCCGGCGTGCGCGAGCAGGTGATGGTGCGTGACGATCTGGCTTTCATCCCCGATCTTGCGGATGTCGAGGACATGGTGCAGGAAGCGTTGCAACGCGCTGCTGCGTAAGCGGGTCGGCGCGAAGCGGGTTCTTGCGGCGGCGCCTCCGCAGGCACGACGTGCTCGCGACTTTGCATGCCTGTGTCACCAATCCCCATACCTGCTTTGCAACGCGGCGACCGCTGCGATCCCCGCGGTCTCCGTGCGCAACACGCGCGGCCCCAACCGCAGACCGCGGAAACCGGCATCGCGCAGAGCTGCATCGTCCATTTCGCCGAAGCCGCCTTCCGGGCCCACCGCCAATACCGCGTGGTTGCCGAGATCGCCCAGCGCTCGCGCCGCGAGCTCGCCGCCCGGCAACAGCGCCAGGCGCATGGCCGATGTTCTTTCGCCCGCAGAATCCAGCCACGCGCGCAGCGGCTGCACAGCGGCGATCATGGGCACGCGCGCGCGACCGCTTTGCTCGCAAGCGCTGATTGCCACGGCCTGCCAGTGCTCTTGACGTTTGCGCGCACGCGCATCGTCCAGGCGCACTTCGCTGCGCTCGGTGACGAGCGGGACGATTTCCGCGACCCCGAGTTCGGTCGCCTTCTGCACGATCCAATCCATCTTTTCGCTGCGCGCGAGCGCCTGCGCCAACGTGATCCGCAGCGGCGATTCGCTGACATTGAATCGCGCATCGAGCACGCGCACGCGTACCTCGCGCGGGCTGACCGCGATCAATTCGGCCAGATAATCCTGACCGTCGCCGTTGAACAGCGTCACGCCATCGCCGCCGCGCAGACGCAGCACGCGGGCAAGATGCGCGGCAGCCTGCTGCGGCAGCGCAAGTTCGGCGCCGACTGACAGCATTTGGTCAACATGGATGCGGATCGTGCGCATGGTTGCAGTCGGCAGCTTGTTCAACGCGAGTCTACCGGCCGGCCGGTGTCCGCGGGATGCGCATGGCCACAACATGAACGAAAACTGTCGTAACTGCTTCCCCCTCATGCCGGGCTTGCAGGGATGGAGGACAATCGCCATCAGGGGACGGGAAGAATCGGATTCCGGAGCCAGCCATGAACAGATTGATCCTCACCAGCGCGTTGATCGCCGCCTGCGGTCTGGGTGGTTTTGCCACCAGCGCCGCAGCCCAGACAACAAACACTGCGCCGGCAGGCGCCGCCGCAACCGCCCAAGCCCGCGCTGATGCCACCGAGGTGGCGCTCGGCACGCGGCAAGTGCCCGCGCCGGGTGCGCGCGATTGCATCCAGGACACCGGCAGCCATATCAAGCGGCGGGATCAGGCCTGCCTGCCATTGAACGGCAACAGTTACACCCGCGAGGATTTGCGGCGCACCGGTAATCCGAACATCGGTGAGGCGCTGCAACAGCTCGATCCCAGTGTGCAAATCAGTCACGGTCACCATCACCGCTAAGGCGGTTGCCGAGCGGCTTTGCGCCAATCAGCGCACCGCTGCGGCGATGGCATCCGCGGCGGTGCACACCATCAGGTCGATGTCCGGCTCGGTGATGCAATAGGGCGGCATGAAGTAGACGGTATCGCCCAATGGTCGCAGCAGCATCCCGTGTTCCAGTCCGTGCAGGTAAAAGCGCAGCCCACGCCGCTCGGCGCCTGGATACGGCGTGCGTGAGCGCCTTTCAGCCACCAGATCCAACGCTGCGATCATCCCGGTCTGGCGCACACCCGACACGTGCGGATGATCGCGCAGCGGCGCGATCCGCTGGGCCAGCCGCTCTGCGAGTATTCGATTGTTTTCCAGTACGGGTTGGTCGCGGAAGATGGCCAGCGTCGCCAGCGCCGCCGCGCACGCGATCGGGTTGCCGCTGAAAGTGTGCGAATGCAGGAAGGCGTTGTTGGCCGCGTAGTCGCCGAGGAACGCCTCGTACACAGGGTTCGTCGTCAGCACCGCCGACATCGCCATTGCGCCGCCGGTCAGGCCTTTCGACAGGCACAAGAAATCCGGGGCGATGCCTGCCTGCTCGCAGGCGAACAGCGTGCCGGTACGGCCGAATCCGACCGCGATCTCGTCGGCGATCAGGTGCACGTCAAACTCGTCGCACAGTTTGCGCAAGCCGGTGAGATATGACGGCGAATGCATGCGCATGCCGCCCGAGCATTGCACCAGCGGTTCCACGATCACCGCACAGGTTTCGTGCGCGTGGCGCTCGAGAATCGCACGCATATCCGACAACCGTCGGGTCGCGACAGCTTCAGGCGTTTCGTCCGGATCGCTGTCCAGCCAGTCCGGCGAAGGCGCGACGATCGGCTCCAGCAGCAGCGGCGAATACACCGCGCGATAGAGCGGCAGGTCGCTGACCGACAGCGCGCCCAGCGTTTCCCCATGATAGGCATTCGCCAGCGAGACGAAGCGCGTGCGCTCGCGGCGGCCGGTGTTGTGCCAGTAATGGAAACTCATCTTCAGCGCGATCTCCACCGCGCTGGCGCCGTCGCCGGCGAAGAAAACGCGTTCTAGCCCACGCGGCGCGATCCGCACCAATTCCTCGGCCAGTTGGATCGCCGGCTCGTGGGTGAAGCCTGCGAACATCACGTGGTTCAACTTCGCCGCCTGCTCGGCGATGGCCGAGGCGATGCGCGGGTTGGCATGACCGAACAGGTTGCTCCACCACGAGCTGATGCAGTCCAGATAGCGCTTGCCACTGGCGTCGATCAGCCACGCGCCCTCGCCGCGCACGATCGGGATCATCGGCAGGCGCGCATCGTGCTCGCGCATTTGCGTGCACGGATGCCAGTTCACCCTGAGGTCGCGCGCGGTGAGTTCGGCGTTGCCAGACGGAATTTCAGAAGTACTCCATGCGGCCATGAACATGTTCTCCGTTAGCCCTGAGGATGGGCCTCGTCTTTGAAAAAGATGAGGCCGGGAGTCGAAGGGCACAGCGCAATGTGCTTCGACTTCGCTTGCTGCGCAAGCTACGCTCGGCACGAACGGCTCTGATTGCCACCCCGGGTTCAAAACATGATTTCCAGTGAATTCCTCGACCGCGCTCTCGACATCGCGCTGCAAGCCGCGCGCAATGCCGGCGAGCTGATCGCACGACATTTCGAGCGTGGCGTGGAGGTGGAACTTAAGCCCGACGCCAGCCCGGTCACGGTCGCCGACCGCGAAGCCGAGGACACGATCCGCCATCTGCTCGACCGCGCATTTCCCGATCACGCCATTTACGGCGAGGAACGCGGCAGGACGGGGACAAGCGAATTCCTGTGGCTGGTGGATCCGCTGGACGGCACCAAAAGTTTCGTGCGCGGCACGCCATTTTTTTCGACGCAGATCGCATTGATGCATGAAGACAAGCTGGTACTGGGCGTGTCGCACGCGCCGCTGTATGGCGAAACCATGTGGGCGCGGCGCGACGGCGGCGCGTTCCTCGACGGCAAACGCGTGCAGGTTGCCGGTACGCGCATGTTGAAAGATGCCTCGCTCTCGTTCGGCAACATCAAGACACTGACGAAAGACGCGCCACGCTGGAGCGCAGCCGGCGCGCTGATCCGCGAAGTCAATCGGGTACGCGGCTACGGCGACTTCTGCCACTACCACCTGCTGGCGCGCGGCGGGCTGGACATCGTGATCGAATCCGACGTCAACATACTCGACATCGCCGCGCTGGCGGTGATCGTGCGCGAAGCCGGCGGCGTGTTCTCCGATCTGCAAGGCGCGGAACTGTCGTTGGAGACGACCAGCGTACTGGCCGCGGCAACACCGGTGCTGCACACCGGAATTCTCGCGGGCATGCACAACCCAAGATGATGGGCGACCGTGGTTGCGAGCAGGCGCGTTCTTGCAAATGTCCGCCGTTGCATGCCTGCTTGCCGTTCTCGAGTTGCGGATTTCAAACGGGTCTGCGGCGATTCGGCTCCGCATTCACCGCAATGAATCGCGGTTCTTCTTCATCCAGTCGCAATGCGGTGAGCTGGCCGCCCCACACGCAGCCGGTGTCGATGGCGTAAATACCCAAGCCCGCAAAGCGGCCGAGGGCAGACCAGTGACCGCAGACGATACGGCTGTCGCGAGGCTTGACGCCGGGCACCTCATACCACGGATACAAGCCGGCGCGCTGCGAGCCTGGGGCACCCTTGGCGTCAAAATCGATGCGCCCGCGCATATCGCAGTAGCGCATGCGGGTCATGATGTTGATCGCCGCGCGCAGCCGATCATGGCCGTGCAGCTTGACCGACCAGCCCGCCGGTTTGTTGCCGAACATGCGAGCGAGCAGCGCACGATGCGAAGGGCCGGACAGTGCGCGTTCGACTTCGCGGCCGATGCGCAGCGCCTGCTTGAGCGTCCACGAAGGCGCCAGCCCGGCATGCACGATCGTGAAGCGCAGCGCCTCGTCGCAATGGATCAGTTTCTGCGTGCGTAACCATTGCAGCAGCATGGTGCTGTCTTCGGCTTCCATTACGCGACGCAGATCAGGGTTCACATGGCTGCGTGCCTGCGGGTCGCGTTGCGCGACCGCGAGCAGGCTCAGATCGTGATTACCGAGGGCGACGACGCAGTGTTCGCGGATGCCGTGAACCAGCCGCAGAACTTCCAGCGACTCTCCGCCGCGGTTAACCAGATCGCCGCAGAACCAGAGCGCGTCGGCTGCCGGGTCGAAGTTCAGGCGATCCAGCAGGCGCCGCAGTTCCGGATAACAGCCTTGCACATCGCCGATCGCATAGACGGCCATGCGCAATGCTCCTCAGTGAAGGGTGCGCGGCACCGACAGCACGAATTCCGGAATCGGCGTTTCGAAATCGGTGCCGTCATCGGCATGCAGGAAGTAGGCGCCCCGCATGGTGCCGACGCTGGTTTGCAGCACCGCGCCGGAAGTGTAGCTGTAACCCTCGCCGGGATTCAGGCGCGGCTGTTCGCCGACCACACCATCGCCGCGCACTTCCTCCACCTTGCCGTTGGCGTCGGTGATGATCCAGTGTCGCGCCAGCAGGCGCGCAGGAATCCCCCCGATGTTGCGCAACGTGATCGTGTAGGCGAACACGTAACGATCGGCGTCGGGCTGCGATTGCTCGACGACGAAGCGCGTATCCACGGAGATCTGGATCGCATAGGGCTCGTGGTTGTCGCGGTCAGCCATGCTCTGGATTGTCCGCGATGACGGCGGGACTCGGCAAGTCCGCGCTGCGAGCGAGGTTCACATAATCCTGCGGCGACAGGGTTTCGGCGCGCGCGCGCGGATCAATGCCGGCGGCACGGATAGCTTCCGCATCCAGCAGGCCCGAGAGCGCGTTGGCGAGCGTCTTGCGGCGTTTGCCGAATGCCGCGCGCACGATCGCCTCGACGCGCGCGTGCTCCACCTGCGCATCCAGCGGCGACCCATGCGGGATCAAGCGTACCACCGCCGAATCCACCTGCGGCGGCGGGCGAAACGCGCCCGGCGGCACGCGCAGCAGCGGTTCGATCTTGCATGCCAGTTGCAGCATCACCGAAAGCCGTCCGTAGGTCTTGCTGCCGGGTGGTGCGGCCATGCGATCCACCACTTCCTTTTGCAGCATGAACAGCATGTCGCCGATGACGCGTGCGTGTTGCAGGCAGTGGAACAGGATCGGGCTGGACACGTAATAGGGCAGGTTGCCGACCAGCCGCAACTTGCCGCCGCCCGCGAGCGCGGTGAGGTCCACTTGCAGCACGTCGGCGTGGATGATGGTGAGCTCGCCGCGCGCTTGCGCCGCCGCGCGCAATGGCGCGAGCAGTTCTGCATCCAGTTCGATTGCGGTGAGCGTATGCGCGGCATCGAGCAAAGGCAGCGTCAGCGCGCCTTCGCCCGGGCCGATCTCGACGATGCGGTCGCCTTCCCGGGGTGCGAGCGCGGCGATGATCCGCTCGATGATCCCGCGCTCATGCAGAAAATGCTGGCCGTAGTGTTTTTTGGGGCGCGCCATGGCGGATCAGCCGAGCTCCCCATCACCCCGATCCTCTCCCCGGTGGGCAGAGGAAGACAAGCGCAAAGCGCCTGGCGGGTGAGCGGGGCGCGAAGCTTTGCGATCCGCGAGTTGTAGCGCGAGCTCCGCTGCCGCAAACAGGCTGCGCGGATCGGCGCGGCCTCTTCCCGCCAGATCCAGCGCGGTACCGTGATCCACCGAGGTGCGGATATAGGGCAAACCGAGGGTGATGTTGACCGTGCGCTCGAACGCTTCGGACTTCAACACCGGCAATGCCTGGTCGTGATACATCGCCAGCACCGCATCGTAATGTGTGCGCTGCGCCGGCACGAAGGCGGTATCGGCCGGCAGCGGCCCGAGCAGCGCGAAGCCCTCCGCGCGCAGTGCGTCCATGGCCGGAGTGATCGTGTCGATTTCCTCGCTGCCGAGATGCCCGGCTTCACCGGCGTGCGGATTCAAGCCCAGCACGGCGATTCGCGGTTGCGCGATCCCGAACTTCGCGACCAGCTCGGCATGCATGATGCGCAATGTGCGAGTGAGCGAGTCGCGCGCAATCGCCGCCGGCACTTTCGACAGCGGCAGGTGCGTGGTGGCGAGCGCGACCCGCAACTCGGGTGAAGCCAGCATCATGACCACATCGCAGTTGGCCCGTTGCGCGAAGAATTCGGTGTGGCCACTGAAGGTCTCGCCAGCGTCGTTGATGACGGACTTCTGCACAGGCGCGGTGACCAGCGCGTCGAACTCGCCGCTGGCGCAGCCATCCGCGGCGCGTGCCAACGCATTCAGGACATGGAATGCGTTGCGGGGATCGGGCAGGCCCGGCATTTCCGGAGCGCGCAGCGCAACCTCGACGAGACGCAACGCACCGGGTGCGCGCAGCGCGCGCGACGCACCATCAAACGGTTCGATTTGCAGGTCGAGGCCGCACGCGGTGGCTGCGCGCCGCAGCAATCCGGCATCGCCGATCGCAATCAGGTCGGCGGGAAAAGAGGAGGCCGCAAGCCTGGCGATCAGTTCCGGCCCCACACCTGCCGGCTCGCCGGCGGTGAGGGCGAGCCGCGGCAAGGCCGCGGCGTTCACGGGGTGCCGGCGCTACCCGTATCTGCGCTGGCGGTCTGGTCCGCTTGTGCGCCCGGCAGACGGATATCTATGTAGGCATCCGAACGGATATCGCGCAGGAACTGTTCGTAAGCATCCGCACCCTTGCGCGCGGCGATTGCCTGGCGCGCCTGCTCGCGCTGGATATCCTGGGTCTTGTCGGCCTGGCGCGTGCCGAGCAACTGGATCAGGTGCCAGGAACCATCCTGGCTCTTGAACGGTTGCGATACCTGCCCCGGCTGCATGGTTGCAACCAGATTGCCGATGTCGCCACCCCAGTCGTCGTGCATGAACCAGCCCATGTCGCCGCCGGCGTTGGCGCTGGTGTTGTCGTCGGAATCCTTTTTAGCCAATGCGCTGAAATCCTGGTGATCATCCACGATCTGGTGGTATATCGCGTTGATCTTGTCCTGCGCTTCCTGCTCGGACACCAGCGCGTTGGGTTTGATCATGATGTGACGCGCGTGGTACTCGGTGACGATCTGCTTGGCGTCGGCACCGCGGCGGTCCACCAGCTTGATGATGGTGAACCCACCCGGCGTGCGCAGCGGCTGGGATACCGCGCCCGGCTGCATCTGCTCGACCTGTGCAGCGAATGCGGCCGGCAGTTCATCCACGCGATGCCAGCCCAGATCGCCGCCTTCCAGGGCGTCGGATGCGCCTGAAGAACTGATCGCTTCGGCGGAGAATTCCTTGCCGCCCTTCAAATCCGATTCGATCTTGTCGGCTTTGGCTTGCGCGGCGGCGATTGCCTTGGCGTCCGCGCCGTCCGGCAACGTCACATCGATATGGGCCAGATGCACTTCGCCGGACTTGAACGCCGGATTGGCCAGCATGTTGTCGATCTCGGCGTCGGAGACCTGCGCGGAACTCTGCATCACCTGCTGGCGCAGCCGCTGGATCAGCAGCTGGTCGCGCAGGTTCTCGCGGAAACCGGCGTAGTCCACATTGTCCTGCTGCATGGCCGCCTGCAGTTGCGGCACCGTCATCTTGTTCTGCTGGGCCACCGAAGCGACCGCGGCGTCCAGCTCGTCATCGGAGATGCGCAGGCCGTTGTCGTTGGCGCGTTGCACTTGCAGCTTGTTCATGATCAGACGATCCAGCACCTGCTTCTGCAGCACGCCGGGCGGCGGCAGTTGCTCCGGGTGATCGGCGTACTGGTGCTGCACGGTCGCGATCGCCTCGTCCAATTCACTTTGCAGGATCACGCCGTCATTGACGACCGCAACGATACGGTCGAGCGTGGCATCCTGCTGCGGCGCGGGCGGGGCGTCGGCGCTCAGCAATTGTGCGGAAGCATGGGTGGCGACGCCGGCGGCGAGCAGGAAGGCGACGCTTAAAACGGAGATTTTTTTCATGGAAAGTGGCTGCGGCGCAGCGGGACGGAATGCGAAGTGTACCGGAGTGGCGCTTTAATGCCCTGTTAAAAACGGGCAGGGCTGGTCTTTTTTGACTCGGAGACGGGGTCAGTCGTTCCCCAGCCGGTCATTGATAACCCAGAATGGAGTGCTGCAGGAAGCTCTCGGTTTTCTGCCCGTACTCGCCCAGGCCCTTGAACTCGACTTCGAAGAAGATCGCGTTGTTCACGTCGCCCTTGAAGTCGCGCACGTAGCGGCGCACCAACGCGCGCGCCGCGGTGCAGCAGCCGTCCCATTCGACGCCGGCAAAGGCATCTACCACTTTCTTGTCGCGCAAGGAGTAGTCGTAGCGTCCGACCAATTTCCAGTGATCGCTGATGGGCAGCTCGCTGGATGCGTCCACCTGCTCGATCAGCCCCCGCCGATAGCGGTATGCGAGGTTCAGCACGCCATCCTGGCGGATCCGGCGCTCGATGCCGACGGTGGAGACGTCGGTCTCGTCGGTATTCGGGTTCCACTGTTGCGAAGCGGTGAGGCGCCAGTTGTCCGACAGGGCCAGTTCCAGATTGCCGACATAGTTGGAACCGCTGAAATCGGAGATCTTCTGGCCTGGGCGCAAGGTCACGCGCTGCGGATCAAAATAACGGATCTGGCCAATGCTGGCCGAGAGTTTCTCCACGCCGTTGTCGTCCAGCAGCCGTGTGGTCAGCGCCAGCGAAAGATTGTTGGCATTCTCCTGACGGTCGGCGCCGGAAAAACTGTTGGTGGTGAACAACTGCCAGAAATCGAAGGTCAACGGCTGGGTATCAAACAACGGCAGGTCGTCCTGATTGCGATACGGCACGCGCAGGTAATACAGGCGCGGCTCCAGCGTTTGCGTGTAACTGTTGCCGAACAGGTTGGTGTCGCGCTCGAAGATCAGCCCCGCATCCACATCGAAGATCGGCACGCTACGGCTGGGGTCGGTCGAGCCGCCGCTGATCGCGGGGCGCTCCAGGTTGTACGCGGTGTAGCGATAGCCAAGTTCCGGGCGCACGAACCACGCCGCGCCCTGCAATGGCCACGTGAGGTACGGATAGATATCCGCGCGCTCGCCGCCTGGCCGAAACGAGCTTTGGAAACGCACCGCTTCGGCGTTGATGCCCCATTCGGGACCGCCCAGCGGTCCGAACGGGCGGTCGGCATTGAAGTACAGGCGCGGCAGGCGCCTGAACGGTTCGGCCGAATCCGGAATGGTCGGGTCGGTAATCTGCCAGGTGTCCACACCCAGCCCCGCGTCCCACCAATCGCCGCTGCCACTGAGATACGCGGAGGAGCCGATCAGCGAGGTCACCGCGGCGGTGAGGTTGTTGCCGAAATCCTGGAAATAGCTCTTGTCGGTGACGCGATTGACGCTGGCATTGAACACCCAACCCGGCATCAGATAGGTCGAATCCTGAAAATGCAGGAAGCCGCGATCACGGTTGGCGACGCGATCCTGCGGCATGTAATTGAACTGCAGAATCCCGCTGCTGCCGCCCATCAGATAGCGAAACTCGCCGCCGAGCATCACGCCGCGATCGGAATAAATCCGCGGTGTAAGCGTGGCGTCGTAGTTCGGCGCCAGATTGAAGTAATACGGCAGCGCGAAATACAAGCCGGAGTGGCTGCTGCTGCCGAAGCTCGGATACAGGAAGCCTGATTGGCGGCGCTTGTCGACCGGAAAGCGCATATACGGCAGCCACAGGAATGGCACGCCCTTGAGGCGCAAGGTCACGTCATGCGCGCGGCCTACGCCCGAATCCTGGTCGATCGCCATCGTGTTGGAACGCAATTCCCACACGCGGTCGCTCGGGTCGCAAGTCGAATAGCTGACCTGCTTGTAAGCACTGTGCTGTGCGTCGAGGATGGTCGCTTGCGTGGCGCTGCCGTTGCCGCGCGAACTCAGCAATTGATAGCGCACGTCATCGGCGACGCCGTATTCCGAATCGGTGGTGCCGCGCATGCGCGTCGCCGAAAACAACTCGTTGCGATCCTGGTAACGCACGTTGCCTTGCGCCAGGTAAGCGGTCGAATCCTCGGTGTAATCGACGTGTTCGGCGCGCAGCAATTGATCCAGCCGTTGCAGACGCACATCGCCGTACAGGTGGAACACGTTGCTGTCCGGGCTCTCCAGCCGATCGGCGCGCACATCCGAAACCGCTTGCGAGGCATCGCCGGTGGTCGGCAGGCCGGACACGTAGAAATCCAGCAGGTCGTTCTTCTTGCACAGCGAAAAGTCGTTCTTGTCGCGCGGGCAGGTGAACGCACCCAGCGGGCAGACGATCTTCTCGGACTGCGCGACGGCGGCGGTGGCGGGCAGCACGGCCATGGCGATGGCGAACGCGAGCGTGCGCGGCGTCAGCGTGGTTGATCGGCGCAGCACGGTACTTCCTCGTCCCGGAGTAACGTTAAACTAGCAGAAAGCGGGCGTGACGAGGAACCCGGGCGCCACAACGGGGTTCGAAATGCCGCTGCTTTACTTCCGTCGACGGGCGGGCGGCCCGTGCTGCGGGGCCACCCCGGCAGCCGGCAAAGGCCGATGCGGGCAGGCTACCTTCCAAGCCGTGTTGACGTGTCTTCAAATTGCGCGAAGCGCCGCTTTTTTTTCACAGCATCGCCGCGGCATGCGCGATCACCGATTCGCGCAATGCGTCCAGGTTGTAGCCGCCTTCCAGCACCGATATCAGGCGGCCCTGCGCGTGCGCATCGGCCCGCGCGCGCAGTCGCCGGGTGATCCATGCGTAATCTGCCGTTTCGACTTGCAACTGCGCCAGCGGATCGAGTCGGTGCGCATCGAAACCGGCGGAAACCAGCAGCAGTTGCGGATGGAATGCGTCGAGTGCGGGCAAAAGGATGTCATCCCAGGCCGCGCGAAATTCGCGCGAACCGGCATCGGGCGGCAGCGGTGCATTGACGATGTTGCCGACACCCTTTTCGCTTGCCGCGCCGGTGCCCGGATACAACGGCATCTGGTGGCTGGACAGGTACAGCACGCGCGCATCCCGCGCAAAAATATCCTGCGTGCCGTTGCCGTGATGCACATCGAAATCCACGATCGCGACACGCTGGAGCCCGTGCGCTTCCAGCGCGTGCGCCGCCGCCATCGCGATGCCGTTGAAGATGCAAAAGCCCATCGCGGTATCGTGCGTGGCATGATGCCCGGGCGGGCGCACCGCGCAAAACGCGCGGCTCGTTTCAGCTTTCATCACGGCATCCACCGCCGCGCACGCCGCGCCGGCCGCGCGCTCCGCGGCTTCCAGAGAACCCGGCGACATCACGGTGTCGGCATCGAGCCGCAGCGAACCGGTTTCCGGCGCGCTCATGAAGATGCTTTCGACATACGCAGCGTCATGCACGCGCAGCAGTTGTGCACGGGTGGCGCGCGGCGCTTCGATCCGTTGCAGCTGCGCGAAACGCGGATCTTCCAGCGCCTGCAACACTGCGCGCAGCCGGGCTGGCGATTCCGCATGAGCGATACCGGGATCGTGGCGCAGGCAGGCGGGATGGGTGTAGACGCGAAGCGTTGGAATCATCGGTCAAGGAACCGTTTGCCCTGGCATGCCCAAGGCGAACAAGCTGGCCCAGGATGCCGTTCATGGCTTGACAGTTCACCACGAACGGATGAGTTGCGACTCAGGCTTTTTTTCTGGAGCGGCGTTGGTGTTGCCACAGTACTTCGCCGTGTCCGCTTGCGCGGGCCAGCACACGCGCCAGCACGAACAGCAGATCGGAAAGACGATTGAGATAGTGCAACGTCTGCGGGCGCACCGTTTCCTCGCACGCCAGCGTCACCACGCAGCGCTCGGCGCGCCGGCACACGGTGCGCGCGACATGGCACTGCGCCGCAGCCATGCCGCCGCCGGGCAGGATGAATTCCTTCAGCGGCGGCAGGTCGGCGTTGAAGCGATCGAGGGTGGACTCCAGCCGCGCGATGTCGGCATCGTCGACCATCGCCATGCCGGGAATGCACAGCTCGCCGCCGAGATCGAACAGATCGTGCTGGATCTGCATCAGGCTTTCGATCACCGGTGCGGGCAGATCGGGAGCCGCCAGCAGCACGCCCAGCGTGCTGTTGAGCTCGTCTACCGTTCCGTAGGCCGTGACGCGCGCGGAATCCTTGCGGGTGCGCGTGCCGTCGCCGAGGCCGGTGGTTCCATCATCACCGGTGCGGGTATAAATTTTCGAGAGACGGTTGCCCATGATGGGCGACGGTTCACGCCGTAGCGGTGCGCAGGACGGGATAACGCTGACGGAGCAGCGCGAAACTGCCGAACAGCAGCGTGCTCCAGAACAGGGTGCCGGGCAGCGTGCCGTGTTCATAGAACGGCCAGCCGGCGACATAACACGTCATCAATCCAGCGAAGTTGTGCGGATACATCGTGCCGGCCAGCCACACGAAGAAATTGGTGATCAGATAAAAGCCGGTCGCGCTGGCGAGCGCGGCGACCGCGGTGTTCAGCACGCGTACCCGTCCACGCAGCGCGAATCCCGCGAACGCGGTCAACGTGTAGCAGGCGTAGATCACGGGCGCGATGTCGAGCCAATCGGATACTTGCGAGGCAGGCAACGAGAACGCGATCACCGCATCCGCCAAGGCCATTGCTGCCAGCGGCACCGCAACCGCCAATTTCCGGCTCGCGAAATAGGCGCCGCCAAACAGCGCGATTGCCTCGAACGGCATGAAGTTCCACAAGCTCAATGGCAGTGCGCCGGCCGCGAAGTGCACCAGCAGCCGATAACCGACCGCCAACGCGACCATTGCGCACAAGACCAGATTGCGGGGCGCGAGCAGGGAGGATTCTTGGGTGCGCGGCATGGGGATCGTTCCTCGATCGGCGATCTGGATAGCTTACCGCAAAGCGCGCGGGACGGATCGCGCGAGGAACATCGCGCTATCATCCATCGATGCGCGAACACGCAGACATCCTGATCGTCGGTGGCGGCCTGGTCGGCGCCAGCCTGGCGATTGCGCTGGATGCTGCGGGTCGCGGCGCGACGCTGGTCGAGGCCGCCGCGCCGCGCGCACCCATGCTGCCGAGTTACGACGAACGCAATCTGGCGCTGGCGCGCGCGACGATCAACGCACTTGCGAATCTCGGCGTCTGGAAGCACACGCAAGGAGCCACGCCGATCACGCACCTGCACGTCAGTCGTGCCGGTGAGTTCGGCGCGGCGCGAGTGTCCGCGCACGAAGCGGGCGTGGAATCGCTCGGCGCAACTTTGCCGGCGCGCGAGCTGGGTCAGGCTCTGGAGCTGCGCTTGCAGGAGTGCCGGTGCGTTACGCGCCTGACGCCGGCGAAGTTGGAACGGCTTGAATTTTTGAAGCACGTCCAAACAGGGTCGCCGGGTTCCGGCTTGCGCCGGGATGACGCCAAGAAGGATGGCTGGCGCGCCACGCTGTGCATCAATGGTGAAACCCGTGAACTCGAAACGAAGTTGCTGGTCGGCGCAGACGGCACTGCTTCGTTCGTGCGCGCGCAGGCGGGCATCGCCGCCGACGAACACGATTATGCGCAAAGCCTGATCGTCACCACGATTACGCCCGAGCGTGATCCCGATGGCCGCGCCTTCGAGCGCTTCTCCGATGATGGCCCCGTCGCGCTGCTGCCGCTGTCGGGTCGGCGCTGCGGGCTGGTGCTTGCCGTCCCGCACGATCAAACCGACGCCGTGCTGGCGTTGAGCGACGCTGATTTCGCCGCGCTGGCACAGCGGCGCTTCGGCTGGAAGCTCGGCCGGCTGACGCGTGCGGGCAAGCGTCAGGCGCACCACGCGCGCCGCGTATTGGCACAATCGTTGATCGCGCCGCGCGCGGCGCTGATCGGCAACGCCGCGCAGACCGTGCATCCGATCGGCGCGCAGGGTTTCAATCTCGGCTTGCGTGATGCGCTGACCTTGGCGGAATTGGTCGCCGATGCGGATGATCCCGGCGCGAGCGAATTGCTGTGCGAGTATGCCGCACGCCGCGTGCCGGATCGCAACGGGGTGCTTGCCTTCAGCCATGGATTGATTTCCCTGGCGTGCTTGTCCCAACCCGCGTTCGGGCCGCTGCGTTCGCTGGCGTTGATCGCCTTCGACAGCGTGCCGCCGCTGAAGCGATTACTCGCCAAACGCGGCATGGGTTGGCGTGGCGTGGCTCCGCCGGATCTGACACTGGAGCGAGGGCCATGATGGCCGTGTTCCCCTCACCCATCACTCTTTTCAAAAGAGAGAGTGACAAAGGAAGGCAAGCGCCTATTTCATGGAAGCAGGAGCGCGCAGCGTGAATGCCCGTCGCGCGATGCCGGACATCGCCATCGCTGGGGGCGGCATGATCGGCGCGGCCTGCGCGCTGGCACTGGCGCGCAACGGTTTCGAAGTCGTGCTGGTCGAGGCGCGCGAGCCTGCGCAATGGCGCGCGGAGGATCCCGAAGACCTGCGCGTGATCGCGCTGGCGCCCTCCTCGGCGAAGGTGCTGGACCAGCTCGGCGTCTGGAAGCCGGTAAGCGCCAGGCGCGTCGCGCCTTACGCACGCATGCATGTGTGGGATGCCGAGAGCGGTGGCGAGTTGCATTTCGATGCGGTATCTGAAGGTCGCGCGGAACTGGGCTGGATCGTCGAAAACAAGTTGCTGCAGTGGACGCTGTGGCAGGCGCTGGATCAAACCGGCGTGCGCCGCGTGTGCCCCGGCGAGGTGCGCGATTTCGAGGTGCGCACCGATCGCGTCTCGCTGGAATTGAGCGAAGGCGAGCCGCTGTCCGCGCGCATGCTGGTGATCGCCGATGGCGCGAAATCCACGCTGCGCGACAAAGCCGGCATTCAAACGCGCGGACGCGATTACGCGCAGCGCGCGGTCGTCGCGCATGTCGCGACCGAAAAGCCGCACGAAGCCGCCGCGTGGCAGCGGTTCCTGCCGGGTGGCCCGATCGCGCTGTTGCCCTTGCGTGATGGCCGCAGTTCGATCGTCTGGAGCATGCCGGAGCCTGAAGCGCAGCGCATGCTGGCGCTGGATGATGCTGCATTTTGCGGAGCGGTTGGATTCGCGACCGATTACCGCCTGGGCCGCATCACCGAAACCACCCCGCGCGCATCGTTCCCGTTGCGTTTGCAATTGGCGCACACCTACACGAGCGAGCGTTGCGTGTTGCTCGGGGACGCCGCGCACGCGGTACATCCGCTGGCCGGGCAGGGTGCGAATCTCGGCTTGCGCGATGTGACCGAACTGGTAGCCGTGTTGAGCGAGGCGCGCGATGGCGGCCGCGACTTCGCCGCACGGCATGTGCTGCAACGTTATGCGCGCCGGCGCCGTTCTGCCGACACACTCGATGCTTGGTCATTCGATGCATTGGCGCGTGCGTTTGCGTGGCGCGCATCGCCGCTGGTCGTATTGCGCGGGTTCGGCATGCGCGCGGTGGATGCGCTAACGCCATTGAAGCGAAAATTGGTGGAGCACGCAGCGGGGCGCGGTTGAAAGTGCTGCGGAGGAAAAAGATGCGTTAGTTCGCGACGACAATATTATTTACCAGCCCCGAGTCCCGAGTCCTGAATCCCGAGTCCGATACCCGAGCACATCGAGGAGATGACCATGCGCATTCGACTGGTGTTGACCGCCGCATTGCTGTTCGGCCTTTCATCGCTCGCCCACGCGGCGGTACAGACGAAAACAATCGATTACACCGTGCACGGCAAGGCCATGCGCGGCATGCTGATCTGGGATGACGCGGTGAAGACCCCGCGCGCGGGGCTGCTGATGGTTCCCGACTGGCGCGGCATCAATGCCACCAATATCGCATTCGCGAAAACCATTGCCGGGCGCGATTACGTGATCTTCATGGGCGACATGTACGGCAAGGATTTGCGGCCCATGAGCGACGCTGAAGCGCAGGCCGCGGTGAAGCCGCTGTACGGCGATCGCGCCGAGATGCGTGCGCGCGCAGCGGCGGCATTTGACGAGCTGAAGAAACTGGCGCAGTCGCACACCGCGCCGATTGATGCGTCAAGACTGGCCGCGATCGGCTTCTGCTTCGGCGGTTCATCGGTGCTGGACCTGGCACGCAGCGGCGAGGATCTCGCCGCGGTGGTGAGTTTCCACGGCGGCTTGTCCACCGATGACCCGATGCTTGCGAAACACATCAAGGCCCGCGTGCTGGCGATGAACGGGGCCGATGACAAGGGCACCATGCCGGATGCCGACAAGTTCATGGACGAAATGCGGATGAGCCCGGCCGAATGGCAGTTCGTGGTGTTCGGCCACACGGTGCATTGCTTCGCCGAACCGAGCGCGCATTCGCCGCCGGGTTGCGTGTACAACGCGAAGGCCGCCAAGCGTGCATTCAAGCTGATGCACGACTGGCTGGACGAGGCGTTTGCCGCGGGACATTGATGAGATGCCGGTTGTGCGCAGGCGCGCTCCTACGACAGCGGCTTTGTAGGAGCGCGCCTGCGCGCGACCATGGAGCTCTTGGCTATGGACGGTGCTGCAATGTCGCCTGCAAGCAGGCTCCTACGAAAGCCGCTTTGTAGGAGCCTGCTTGCAGGCGATCAATGATCCCTTTCCACTGCATACACCGCCAGCGCATCCAGCGCATCGCGGTAGCGTGATGCGGGCAGCGCGGCAAGCGCGTCGCGCGCGGCATCGGCGTGGCCTTGCGCGCGCAGGCGCACGCGCGCGATTGCACCGGATTCGCGGATCGCGTTGATGATCGCATCCAGTGATGCCAGCCGTTCCGAACTGAGCGCGTGGCGCAGCGTCTCGGCCTGCGCGGGTGTCGCACGCTCGATTGCATAGATCAACGGCAATGTCGGCTTGCCTTCGGCGAGGTCATCGCCGATGTTCTTGCCCAGCGTCTGCGCGTCGGAGACGTAATCCAGCAGGTCGTCGGCGATCTGGAAGGCAAAGCCGAGCTGCATGCCGTATTCGCGCAGCGCGCGCTCCTGTTTCTCCGGCAAGCCGGCCAGCACCGCGCCCAGTTGCGTGGCGGCGGCGAACAGCACTGCGGTTTTGCGCTCGATGACGCGCAGGTACGCGGCCTCATCAATATCGGCATTGCCGAGGTTCAGCAATTGCAACACTTCGCCTTCGGCGATCGCATTGGTGGTGTCGGCGAGGATGCCCATCACCCGCATGCGGTCCAGTTCCACCATCAGCTGGAACGCGCGCGAATACAGGAAGTCGCCGACCAGCACGCTGGCGGCATTGCCCCACAGGGCGTTCGCGGTCTTGCGCCCGCGCCGCAGGTCGGAGCCGTCCACCACGTCGTCGTGCAGGAGCGTGGCGGTGTGGATGAACTCCACGATCGCCGCGAGCTGCACGTGCGCGTCGCCCGCATAGCCCGCCGCGCGCGCGGCCAGTACATGCAGCATCGGTCGCAGCCGCTTGCCGCCGCCGCCGACGATGTGTTCGCCGACCGCATGCACCAGCGCCACGTCGGAAGCCAGCCGCTTGCGGATGAGCGCGTCCACCGCGGCCATGTCGGACGTGGCCAGTGCGCGCACCGAAGCGAAATCGCCGGTGACATCGGGTCGCGAGACGATGGCCTGGTTCATGCGCGCTCGGGCAGCGATGGAACGGTGATTATAGACGTGTGTTACCGACACGCGCCGACACCTTGATACGGCCCCGGCCTACACTGCCGGCTGGCGGATTCCGCTGGCGGCCAAGCGCGCGTGCTGGCATCCTGTCCGCCTGCAATTCTTCGAGGGCACTCCCATGGCACGCGGCGTCAACAAGGTCATCCTGATCGGCAATCTCGGCGCGGATCCGGAAACGCGCTACACCGCTTCCGGTGCGGCGATCACCACGGTGAGCCTGGCCACGTCGGAATCCTGGAAGGACAAGCAGACCGGCGAGGCCAAGGAGCGCACCGAGTGGCATCGCGTGAAATTCTTTGGGCGCCTGGCCGAGATCGCCGGTGAATACCTGAAGAAAGGTCGGCAGGTGTACGTCGAGGGTTCGATCCGCACCGACAAGTACACCGACAAGGAGGGCGTCGAGCGTTATAGCACCGACATCATCGCCAACGAGATGCAGATGCTCGGTGGCACCGGTGAAGGTGGCTCGCGCAGCGGGGGCGAAGGTGGCGGTTATCGCGAGCGCCCGCAATCGCAATCGCGCGGCGGCGCTCCGGCACCTTCCGGCGGCCGGCCGGCGCCGCAACCGGCTGCGGGCGTGGGCGACTTCGAGGACGACGACATTCCGTTCTAGGTCAAAACTCCACCGCGCCCTCCAGGTAGAACACGCAGGCGCCTTCCATCTCCACGCGATGGTCGGCGAGCCGGCACAGCATTTCGCCGCCCCGTTGCGAAGCCTGGTACGCGCGGAATTCGGTCTTCCCCAATTGGCCGGCCCAATAAGGCGCGAGCATGCAGTGGGCGCCGCCGGTGACGGGATCTTCGGGAATGCCCTTCGCAGGCGCGAAGTAGCGGCTGACAAAATCGTAGTGCTCATCTCCTGGCGCCGTCACGATCACCCCACTGCGATCCATCCGCGCGATCGCCGCCATATCGGGCGCAAGCTCGCGAACCATGCGCGCGCTTTCCATCCGCGCCAGGTAGTTGAACTCGTTCACGCACACTTCGACCGGCGTGGCGCCGAGCGCTTCCGCAAACCCCGGTGGCGCGGGCACCGGTTCGGATAGCCGTGCCGGGAAATTCATCAGGTACCCGTGTGCCGTCCGGGTCACCGTCAACGGCCCGCTCGCGGATTGAAAAACCACGTGCGTCCGCTCGGGCTCCAGTCGCTCCATCACGACCGCCGCACTCGCCAGCGTGGCATGTCCGCACAGCGGCACTTCGATGCGCGGCGTGAACCATCGCAATCGGTAGTCGCTGCCTTCGGGGCACAGGAACGCGGTTTCAGCCAGATTGTTTTCCGCCGCGATGGCCTGCATGACCGGGTCTTGCGGAAAGCTGTCTATCAACACCACCGCCGCGGGGTTCCCGCCAAATCGGCGGGTCGTGAAGGCATCAACCTGGAATATAGGTGCGCGCAAGTGGTTACTCCGTGTAACGGTTAAGAATCAGGGGCCGAGTTTCGCGGTCAGGAAATATATGGTCGCCCGATCCGCCTTCAACCACGAAACATGGCGCAGGAAGCCGTGGATCTCGTTGGGCAGCACCAGTTCCTGGTACGGCACATTCTGTTTGTCCAGGCGTCGCGCAAGATCGATCGTCTGCAGGAAATGCACGTTGCGATCGTCGTCGCCCTGGATCAGCAGCACCGGTGACTGCCACGTCCCAATGTCGGCATCCGGCGAGGATTGCCAGGCGATCTTCACTGCCTCCTTGCGGTCGCCCTGCTCGTAGCGCGCCTCCGGCTTGCCGAACCACAGGTCGATGAAGCGTGACCAGTCGTGCACCCCGTGCATGTCCACGCCGGCCTTGAAGATGTCGGAATTGCGCGCCAGCGCGAGCGCGGTGAGATAACCGCCGTAGGAGCCGCCCCAGATGCCGATACGCTGCGCATCCACGCCGTTCATTCGCTGCAGAAAATTCGCGCCCGCCAGCACATCCTGATATTCGGAGGCGCCGGTCGGACCCCAGTGCGCCGGGTTGTGGAAGGCATGGCCGTAGCCGATGCCGAGCCGGTAGTTCACCGACAGCACGGTGAAGCCGTGCGCCGCCAGATACTGGTTCACCGCGTAGCTGTTGCTGTAGTAGTCCATGTAATGCCAGCCGAGCAGCATCTGCCGCGGCGGGCCGCCGTGCACGAAGATCACGCCGGGCTGGTTCCCGCCTGCGGCATTGCTGCGGAACAACTGACCGTGCACGAGCGTGCCGTCGGCGGCGGTGAAGCTCACCGATTGTGGCGTGATCAATTGCGCGACCGGAAAATCCTTCGGCACCAGGCTCGGCTGCAACAGGTGGCGATCGCTGCCGTCGTCGCGCATCGCCGCGACCAGCGGCGGCTGTTGCGCGCCGGCATCAACGAACGCGATCGCGTGATCGCTTACCGTCACCGGTGTCCATTGCAGACCGTCGCCGGAAGTAAGCGTGCGTGGCTGTGCTGCATCCACAGGCACTGCGAACAGATGGCGGCGGTCGTCGTCATCCTTCGTCGAGCCCGTGTTTGCGCTGTAAATCAATGAATGCTTGTCGCGGCTCAACGCGACATCCTCGACCATGAACTGGCCGGGCGTGAGCAGCAGCGGTTCGCCGCCGCTTGCCGAAATCGAATACAGATGCGGCCAGTTATCCAGGTCGGAGAGGAAGACCAGCCGGTCGCCTGCGGCCCAGTTGAGATTGGCTTCGCCGGCGGTTTCCGGATAGGAACCCAGCAGCGTGTCGGGGCTCTGCCATATGCGCTGGCCATTGCCGGTCGAAACGCTCGCCGTCCAGATGGACCACGGATGCGGTACCTGCTGCAACAATGGTTCCGGCGCGCCGCCGCGGCCAGGCAGGCGGGTGAACGCGATGCGCGTGCCATCAGGCGACCAGCGCGGCGAACCGTCGCGACCGGTAGAAGGCGCCAGATACATGAGCGGTGATTTGTCGTCGCTGTACACGCCGATGAAAGCGTGGTCGTCGCGATTGGAGACGAACGCGAGCTGCTTGCCATCCGGCGACCATTGCAGCTCGCCATCCTTGCCGCGGTCGAAGAACAGCCGCTTCGGCGCGCCGGCATCTTTTTTCTTCGAGTGTTCGGCCTTGTCGCCGTCATGATGATCGAGCGACGCCGTCCACACCTGATCGTCCTTGAGGTAGGCGAGCTTGCCTCGCGTGGAAATCGCAGGCGCGTCGCCTTCGGTGATTTCATGCACGGCGCCATCGGGCAGGCGCACGGCCCACAACGTCACCTTCGGTTCGGCCGTGTTTGAATCCGGATCGGGCGCCAGCTTGTCCGGCCAGTTGGCGTCGTGATCGCCGCCCCGCACGAACACCAGCGCGTCACCCGAGGGCGAGAACGTGAGCTGCGTGATCTCCTGCCCATCGTCCTGCGTGAAATGCGTAATCTGGCGCGGACTGAATGCCGGTGCCTGCGCGATCCAGACATTGCGCACGCCGCGCAGATTGATTACCCAGGCGATTCGGTCGCCGTGTTCGCTCGTGGCGAGCCCGCTGGCGAATGGATAATCCAGTACCTGTTGCAGCGTGAAGCTCGCGCCAGCCGGTGCGGATGAAGCTGGCGCGGCCAAAGCGAGCGGCGCGACCGCCAGACCAACCAGCGCGTACGTGAGCACAACGGCGCAAGGACCGCTTCGGCGACGACGCATGGCACTCTCCCAAATGGATGCTCGTGCACTCTTACCCACGTTGCCGCGCAATGGGAAGTGCTGGCGGTCACTGCCTCGCGCCCACCGCCGCCGCCCATGCAGCAGGGCGCTTCGATTACCCCAGCATCGCCTCGATATCGCGATGGCTCACCGCATCCTTGGCGAATTCGAAAGTTCCGCGTTCACGCATCTCGCGCGCTGCGCGCAGCAACGCGCCGTATGCCGCGCGGGTGAGCGCGCCACCGACGCTGATGCGGCGCACGCCCATGTGCGCCAGCGTGGCGCGGTCGAAAGCGGCGCTGGCGAGCACGTTGAGTGGGCGATCCAGCGCCCGCAGCACCGCGTCGATCTGCTCATGGCTCTGCAAACCCGGGGCATACAGCACGTCGGCGCCGGCTTCCTGGTACGCGCGCAGTCGAGCGATCACGTCATCCAGATCGGGTTTGCCGACCAGGAAATTTTCCGCCCGCGCAGTGAGCGTGAATGGAAACGGCAATGCGCGCGCGGCTTCCGCCGCCGCGCGAATGCGCATCACCGCCCGATCGAGGTCATAAAGCGGATGCGCCGGATCGCCGGTCGCGTCCTCGATCGAACCGCCGACCGCGCCGGCACTGGCGGTGAGCCGGATGGTTTCCGCCACGGTTTCCGGATCGTGGCCGAAGCCGTTCTCCAGATCCACGCTGAGCGGCAGTTCGGTAGCCGAAGCGAGTTCGGCGACGTGCGCGAGCATGCGCTCTCGCCCGACGGCGTTGTCGCGCAGGCCCAGCGAAAACGCGTACCCGGCGCTGGTGGTGGCGAGCGCCTCGAAGCCCGCCTGCGCCAGCAGACGGGCGCTGCCGCGATCCCACGGGTTGGGAAGGATGAAGGCGTCCCGGCGCGCGTGCAGCGCGCGGAAGCGTTCGGCTTTTTCGAGCTGGTTGTTCATGCGGACGTGCTCCGGTTCATGCGGGAATTTGCAAAAAAGTGTGGCGCGGGACGCGCGGACAACCGCCCAGACTGCGCTCGACTTGCGGACCCACGATTGCCATTGGCGTCGTGCGCCTGCTTGGGGTATACAGTACGCAACCGTACTCATGGAAGACACGGGCGTCGCAAGCCGCGTCACTCGGGGGGAGGACGACATGGCCGTTAAAAAGCAGCAGAGGCGACTGCGCAGCGACAAGCATTACGAATTGCTGTTCGCCGCCAATCCGATGCCGATGTGGGTGTTTGCGCTGGAGGATGGCCGGTTCCTGGCCGTCAATGGGCAGGCCTGCACGCATTACGGCTACAGCGAGGAGGAATTCCTCGCGATGACGATCGCCGACATCCGTCCGCAAGATGCCAACGCGCAGCTCACCCAGATTCGCAGCAAGGCGCCTTCCGGCCATCGCGCGTTCGGCGTGTGGAAGCACTGCAAGAAGGATGGCACGCTGATCGACGTCGAGGTCACCTCCGACGATATCGTTTTCGACGGTCAACCCGCGCGGCTGGTGCTCGCCAATGACGTGACCGAGCGGACCCGGGCAGAGGCCGCGCTGCGTCGCAGCCAGGAGCGTTTCGACTACGTCACCAAGGCCACCGAGGATGCGGTCTGGGATTGGGATCTCGTCGAAAAGAAAATATGGTGGAACAGCAGCCTGCGGACTCTGTTCGGGCTGGCTGAGGCGGACGTGCGGGACACCATCGAATGGGCTCGCTCGCGGATGCATCCCGATGACCGCGACCAGGTCGCCAACAGCATGGCCGCGGCCATCAAGAGCGATGCGAAACAGTGGACTTCCGAATATCGTTTCCTGCGCGGCGATGGAACTTATGCCTTCGTGATGGACCGCGGTTTCGTGATCCGGGATGCGCGCGGCCGCGCCGTGCGTGCGGTCGGTGCGATCACTGACCTTTCCGAGCGCAAGCGTCGCGAAGACACGCTGCGCGAACAGGCGGCGTTGCTGGACAAGGCCAGCGACGCGATTCTCGTGCGTGGCATGGATCATCGCATCCGCTATTGGAACAACGCCGCAGAGCGGCTGTACGGCATTCCGCGTGAACAGGCGCTGGGGCGTTTTGTCGAGGAAATCGTGTTGCCCATGGAGCCCGCGGTTTTCCAGGCCGCCGACGCGCAGGTATTCGAATCCGGCGAATGGTCCGGCCGACTGCGGCAAACCAGCGCGGACGGCCGGGCCATCGTCGTGGACGGCCACTGGACGCTGCTCAGCGACGACAAGGGCCGGCCGAGCGGAGTTTTCAAGATCCACACCGATGTCACCGAGCGGATGGAGCTCGAGGGCCGACTCGCGCAGTCGCAAAAGCTCGAGGCCGTCGGACAACTTACCGGCGGCATCGCCCACGATTTCAACAATCTGCTGACGGTGATCATCGGCAGTGCGGATACCCTGATGGAGGAATTGACCGAGCGGCCACAACTCGCGTCGCTGGTTGACATGATCCGCAGCGCCGGCGAGCGCGGCGCGGAGCTCACCAATCATCTGCTCGCATTCGCGCGCCGGCAGGCGCTCGAGCCCAAGACCGTGCATCCGGATCATTTGATCGACGGCATGCGCACGCTGCTGCGGCGCACGCTCGGCGAAAACATCGAGCTTGAGATCGGGCACGGCAGCGATATCTCGACGGTGTCGGTGGATCCGGCGCAGTTCGAGTCGGCGTTGCTGAACCTGTGCATCAACGCCCGCGATGCGATGCCCGCAGGTGGACGGCTGATGATCGAGACGGCGGAGGTGGTGCTCGACCAGAATTACGCCGACCAGCGCGTGGACGTCACGCCGGGCGCGTACGTGCAGATCTCGGTTTCCGACACTGGCACCGGCATGAGGCCGGAGGATGCCGCGCGCGCGTTCGATCCGTTCTTCACCACCAAGCCGCGCGGGATGGGGACGGGCCTGGGCTTGAGCATGGTGTACGGATTCACCAAGCAATCCGGCGGGCACGTGGCGATTTATTCCGAACTCGGCCACGGCACGGTGGTGAAGTTGTATCTGCAAAAAGCGGGTGGAGCTGCGCAACGGATCGCGCCCGACGAGGTCGATATCGCCGGCAGCAGCGGTGAAAGCATCCTGCTGGTGGAAGATGACGATCTGGTGCGCGCGCATGCACTGCGCCTGCTGGACGACCTTGGCTATCGCGTGACCGCGGCACGCAACGGGCCGGAAGCGCTGGAACTGCTGCGCAAGGGCACGCCGTGCGATCTGTTGTTCACCGACGTCATCATGCCCGGCGGCATGACCGGCCCGAAGCTCGCGGAAGCCGCGCGCGCTCTGCGTCCCAAGTTGCGCGTGCTGTACACCTCGGGTTACACCGAAAACGCGATCGTTCACCACGGCCGCGTGGACCCCGGCGTCAATCTGTTGCACAAGCCGTATCGCAAGCCGGTGCTGGCCGCCAAGATTCGCCAGGCGCTGAGCGAGGAACATTTCAAGGGCGGCAACTGATGGAAAAGCGATTGCTGATCCTGGATGACGAGCCCACGGTCGCCCAGACGGTGGCGTTCGCGGCCGAGAAACACGGCTTCACGGTGCGGCTCGCGCGTTCGAGTCGGGATTTTTTCGACGAGGTCGCTCGCTTCGCGCCAAGTCACGTCATCATCGATCTGCTGATGCCCGGCATGGATGGCGTGGAGGTGCTGCGCAACCTGGCCGCGATGGGCTGCCACGCCAACATCATCATGATGAGCGGGATGGGCACCAAGGTGCTGGAATCGGCGCAGCGCGCCGGTCTCGAACGTGGCCTGCGCATCAGCGGCATCCTGCCCAAGCCGTTCAAAGGTGCGGAACTGCGCGCGCTGCTGGATAGCGAAACGGACGCGCCATCGCGTGCCGCGCAGATGGAAGCCGATCGCGAGGTGTCGCTCGGCGATTTGGAAGCCGCGCTGCGCACCGACCAATTCGTGCTGCATTATCAACCCAAGGTCTGTCTCGCCAGCGGCAAGCCGTCCGGCGTGGAAGCGCTGGTGCGCTGGCAGCATCCGACGTTGGGTTTGTTGCTGCCGGATCGTTTCCTGCCGCTGGTCGAGCAGTCCGCCAACATGGATCTGCTCACCTACCGGGTGATCGAAACCGGGCTCGCCTGGTTCGCGAAGGCCGCACACGACACGACGCTGACACTTGCGATCAATATTTCCGGCAGCAGCCTGACCGACGTGATCTTCACCGACGTGCTGAATGAACAATGCGCGCAACTGCGCATCGATCCGGCGCGCATCATCCTTGAACTCACCGAGAGCAGCGCCACCCAGCGCACTGCCGATGCCATGGATATCCTCACCCGCGTGCGGCTGAAAGGCTTCCAGCTCAGCATCGACGACTTCGGCACCGGTTACTCCTCGCTGGTGCAATTGGCGCAGTTGCCGTTCTCGGAAATCAAGATCGATCGATCCTTCGTCGCCTCGATGCTCTCGTCCGAGGAATCCAGCAAGATCGTCGCGACCACCATCGGCCTCGGCAAGGCGCTGCACCTTATGACCGTCGCTGAAGGCGTGGAGAGCGAAGCGCAACTGCGCGCGCTCGCCGAGCTCGAGTGCGAGCAGGCGCAGGGCTTTCATATCGCGGTGCCCATGGATGGCGAGGCCACACAGGCATGGCTGCAAGAACGGACAGGGTGAGCGCAAGCCGGCCGGCGTGGATGCCGCGCCAATCGGCGTACAAACGCAGTGTAAGGAATACCCATGCATGCAGAAGGCGGTTTTGATGTGAACGTGGCGCCACTGGAACCGTACAATCGGGATGACGACGCGCAGCTCGCGCGCATGTCGATCGACAAGACCTTCCATGGCGATCTGGAAGCGGCAAGCCGCGGCGAGATGCTGAGCTGCGGTTCACCGCAGAGCGGTTCGGCCGGTTACGTGGCCATTGAGCGCGTCACCGGCACACTGCACGGCCGCCGTGGCAGCTTTGCCTTGCAGCACAACGCCACCATGCACCGCGGTGGGTTCGCGCTGAACATCATTGTCGTGCCAGGCTCGGGCACCGGCGACCTTGCGGACCTGAGCGGCACGATGAAAATCGTCATCGCCGATGGCAAGCACTCATACCAATTTGAGTACGAGATTGGAAATCAGGGCTGATAACAGTCGAATCGTGCGGTGATGCATTTATCGCTGCGCGTCGATTTGTTCCATCAACTGGATGCTGCCTGGCGTCGCCAGTCCGCCATAGCGCGCATCGATCTGCTCCAGCAGTTTGCGCGCCTGATCGGGCTTGCCGACAGCGAGTAGCGATTGCGCTTGTCGCAGTTGCGCATCCTTGGCCTGCGCGATCGCGGCACGGCATGGCGTGAGTTTATCCCCGTCCGGTGACGCGGGCTCGGCCAGTTTGTGCAAGGCCTGGATGAAGCCGGAGCGGTCGGCCAGTTCGTGGCCAATGCGCGGCATCGTCACGGTATCCATATTGAACATGCACCATTGCTTCAGTGAGTCGCGGCTGTGCGCGTCCTCGCGCCGGTGGTAGTCGTCGCGTTCGCCGGTCAGGAACACCAGCCGCGCCGACTGCTGGAATGCATGGAACAAGTCCGCCGGCGGCAACGGAATCTCCGTGCTGCCGATCGGCTCGCTGCCGGCTTCCAGCAGTGCGCCGCGGAACAGATCCGGATAGGCCAGCGCCAGGCGCAGCGCGACTTTCGAGCCACCCGAGAATCCGCCGACATACACCCGCTGCGGATCGATCCGGTAACGCCGCATGATGTTGTACGCCGCAAGCAGCGCCAGCGGTTCGCGACGGTCGAGGACGTCGGCATCGTTGCCGGAGTCGTTCGCGCTGACGAAGATCGTGCCGCTGCCATCCAGCGCCGGAATCCAGTCCTGTGGCACCACGGCTTGCTTCCACGGCGGCACGAACACCAGCAGCGCAAAGCCATTCGCCGGCGGCGCGCGCGTGGGCACGTAGATGACAAATCGCTCACGCCTCAGATCGATCGACTGTTCGCGCAAAGCCTGGTGTTGCTGCACCAATTGCCGCTGGAGGCGCATCGCTTCCAGCGGACTCATCAGTCGGCGCATCAATTCGGCGCTGCCCGCAAGCGGTGAGTAGGCGGCGAACACCACATTGCGTTGCAGGCCCGCGGGGGCGCTCGCTGAAGCAGCGATTGCAGCCGGTGAGGCCAGTACAAGGCAGCACCACAGTGCGAGCGCGCGTGCACTCATGACGCCGCCGGCGCGATGTCGAATGCGCCATCCACCACTTCGACGAAGTTTCTTTCTTCGCGCAGGATGAAGCGTCTGGAATGCGCGAACTCGAAGTTCTTGCGCCCTTCGGGATCGGCGCGCAGCCTGGCCTGATAAGTTTCGTAAGCGGCGAGATCGTCGAACCCGATCAGGCCCCAGCCGACGTAATTGGTGCCCTGCCACGGCAGGAAATAGCCGACCAGCCGCCCGCCGCAGCGCGGAATGATCCGGCCCCAATTCTGCGCGTATTGCTTGAAGGCGTCGCGCTGAAACGGGTCTATTTGGTAGCGGATGATGCAGACGATTTTCATGTGCGGATTCCGGTGAGTTCCGGGCGATGGTGGGACGAGCGGCAATCCGGACGGCGCGGGCGCCAAGCCCAGCGGTACGGCCATGGACAGTGCGGTGCCCTGCAGAAACGTGCGCCGGCTCATGCAGCCCCCGGATGGGTGCTGTTCCGGCTCGTCGAGATTGTCTGTTTCCATATTCACGATGACGATTGCGTCGCGGCATTCAAGCCGGATGGGTTCGAGTCCAGGCCTCCGACACCTGCCGGCCTTTGGGTAGGTCGTCCACGACCAGGATCAACCGGTGATCGTGATCGCTGTACATCGCTTCAATATTGACGCCGGCCCCTGCCATCCTGCGCGTGATCAGACCGAGTTGCCCCGGCAGGTCCTGCTGCAATCGCTGCACCAGCACTTCACGATCCGCGATGATCAGGATCCCCGCGTCTTCGAGCGCCTGCCGCGCGGCGGCTCCGTCCGCGAACAGAAAATGCGCGATGCCCGCGTCACCCAGGGTCCACGCACCGCCACCTTCGATGCTCACGCCTGCATGGCCCAAAGCTTCCGCCATGTCGGCGAGAGCACCGGGGCGGTTCTCCAGCGCCACGCACAGGTCCCTCATGGCGCCGCTTCCGGGCATTCCGGGCTTCGCGATCTGGCCTGCACGGGTTCGCAGCGCACCTGCGCCTTCACCGATCGCGCGATGAAGCATTGCTCGTGGGCCTGTTCGTGCATCCCCAGCACTTCATCCGGTGTCGGTGGATTGCCGGCATCGAACATCGCTTCGGGACGGAGCGTCACCCGGGTGATCGCGAGCTTTCCGGAGGCATCTCTCGCCATCGTTCCGCTGGCTTCATCTCGATAGCTGTCCACAGTGAAGCCCCGATGATCGGCAATCGAGAGGAACCACAGCATGTGGCAACTCGACAGGCTCGCCACGAACGCTTCCTCGGGGTCCACCGCGGCTTCAATGGAATGCGGCACTGGAACGACCTGCGGCGACGACGAGGCCGGCACCTCGATGCCGCCGTCGAACAGCCAGCGATGGCCGCGGCTGTAGCGGCTTCCGGCAAAGGGCGAATCGCCGCGGCTCCACTCGACCCAAGCCTTGTACTCGCTCATCGCCTGCTCCGATGGAAAGAGTGCCGGCATGCTCGCGCTTGAGCAGCCATCACACTTCGTTTAGCATCAAAACATGAATGTCGAACACGCCGAAGTTCCGGTTTCCGAAATCGCCGCAGCGATTGCGGAGCCTGCACGTACGCGGATGCTCTACGCGCTCCTGGACGGTCGCGCGCGCACCAGCACGGAGCTGGCGATCGTTGCGGAGGTCAGCCCATCCACCGCGAGCGTGCATTTGGCGAAGCTTCGCGATCAGCACCTGGTGGAAGTTCTTGCCCAGGGCAAGCATCGGTACTACAGCGTCGCCGACGCGCAGGTCGCTGCGGCACTCGAGGCGCTGAGCGTGCTCGCGGGCAAGCCGGGCAAACGCTTCGAACCGAACACTCCGCATCGCCTGCGGGCGGCGCGCACTTGTTACGACCATATGGCCGGCGCGCTGGCGGTGGCGTTGCACGACCGGCTGTTCGCGTTGTGCTGGCTGAAACGCGAGCGCGCCGAGGATGCGGGTTATGACCTGACGGCGACCGGTTCCGCTGCGCTGTCCGCGCTCGGCATCGACGTGGGAGCAGCACGCATCGCACGCCGCCGCTTCGCCTGCGCGTGCCTGGACTGGAGCGAGCGCCGCCCGCACCTGGCCGGCGCGATCGGCGCCGAATTGCTGAGCGTTGCACTGAAACGCAAGTGGATCACGCGCGACCTGGACAGCCGCGCGCTGGGTGTCACGCCCGCCGGCAAGCGCGAATTGCGCGCGCGCTTCGGCGTGGAGGTCTGAAACTCAACCCGCCTTCTGCGCCCAGCCATCCCGCAGCGTCACCGCGCGGTTGAACACCGGGTGCTCGCGCGAGTGATCGTGGCGGTCGGCAACGAAGTAGCCCAGCCGTTCGAACTGGAAGTGCGTTTCCGGCGCGGCATCGGCGAGCGAAGGTTCCAGAAATCCGCGCGTGATCCGGCGCGAGTTCGGGTTCAGGTGATCGCGGTAGGTCTTGCCATCCGTGTCGTCATCCGGGTCGGCCACGTTGAACAGCCGGTCATACAAGCGCACTTCCGCCTCGATCGCATGTTTCGCGCTGACCCAGTGGATCGTGCCCTTGACCTTGCGGTTGGCGCCTTCCATGCCCTGCCGTGAAGTCGGATCGAGCGTGCAGCGCAACTCGGTGATCGCGCCGCCCGAGTCCTTGGTGATTTCCTCGCAACGCACGATGCCGACGCCGCGCAGGCGCACCTCGCCATTGGGAACAAGGCGATGGAATCCCTTCACCGGCGTTTCCATGAAATCCTCGCGCTCGATCCACAACTCGGGCGAGAACGGCACTGCGCGCGTACCGAAGGATTCGTCCTTGGGATGACTGGAGAATGCCAGCGCTTCGGCGTGATCTTCCGGCAGGTTGGTGATCGTCACCTTCAATGGATCGACCACCGCCATCCGGCGTGGCGCGTGGGCATCCAGGTCCTCGCGCACGCTGCCCTCCAGCACGTCGCAGCCGATCACGCTGTTCTGCTTGGACACGCCCGCGCGTTCCCAGAAGGTGCGGATCGCGCGCGGCGTGAAGCCGCGCCGGCGCACGCCCGAAAGCGTCGGCATGCGCGGGTCGTCCCAGCCGTCCACCAGCTTTTCGCTCACCAGCTCCAGCAGCTTGCGCTTGCTCATCACCGTGTAGGAAATGTTGCCGCGCGCGAACTCGATCTGCTGCGGCTTGCTCGGCTGCAGCCACAGGCCCTTGTCGCGTAGCGGTGCGGTGAGCGATGGGTCGTTCGGCAGGTCGAGTTTTTCCAGGAACCAGTCGTACAGAGGGCGGTGATCCTCGAACTCCAGCGTGCACAGCGAATGGGTGATGCCTTCCACCGCGTCCGACACGCAATGCGCGTAGTCGTACATCGGGTAGATCGGCCACGCATCGCCCGTGTTCTGGTGCGGCACCTTGCGGATACGGTAGATCGCGGGATCGCGCAGGTTGATGTTGCCGGAGGCCATGTCGATCTTCGCGCGCAGCGTGCGCGAGCCGTCGGCGAATTCGCCGACGCGCATGCGCTGGAAAAGATCGAGGTTCTCCTCGACCGAACGATCACGGAACGGCGATGCACGGCCCGGTTCGGTCAGCGTGCCGCGGTATTCGCGAACCTGCTCGGGCGAGAGGTCGTCCACGTAGGCGAGCCCGAGCCTGATCAGCTTGAGCGCGCCGAGGTGGAACACCTCGAAGTAGTCCGAGGCGTGCCGCAGCAGATTCCAGTCGAACCCCAGCCAGCGCACGTCGGCCTTGATGGCTTCGACGAACTCGACGTCTTCCTTGCCCGGGTTGGTGTCGTCGAAACGCAGGTTGCAGGTGCCGGTGTTCTCGCCGGCGATTCCGAAATTCAGGCAGATGGACTTGGCGTGCCCCAGGTGCAGGTAGCCGTTGGGCTCGGGGGGGAAGCGCGTGGCCACGCGTCCGCCGTGTTTGCCGGAGGCATTGTCTGCCGCAACGATCTGGCGGATGAAATGGTTGACGGGAGGCGCGTCGGACATGAGTACCGCTCGGATCATTCGTGAAGCATGCAAGTTTAGCGGAGCGTGCCGCTCCCATTGCCATGGCGGCGGGCGATCGAACCCGCTGGTCACATCGGCCCTTGATTCAGACCGATCTCCAGCCAGGATGGTGGTGTGTCTGTCAACTTTGCTTGCGCGCGAAGGCCCACAGGGATAGCTTGATGCCATGCACATCGCTTATCGCGCCACGAATCTCATCGAGGCCACGCTGGTCAAGGATGCGCTGGAGGCCGATGGCGTGCGCGCCTTCATCAATGGCGAATATCTGGCCGGGATTCATCTGCTTGCCAACGCTCTGATTTCGGTGGTGGTAGCCGACGATGACGTTGAGCATGCCGCGAAAATCGTGGCCACCCTTGAAGCTGAACGCCCGAAATCGACCGAGCCCGCGGCCGCCGGCGAGCAATTGGCATCCGGCTTGCAGCCCGCTCCGGCATGAACCTCAATGCTTCCAGCGTGGCAAGGCGTCCGCCAATGCAGGCACTGGCGAAATACGTCCGCGACATCCCCGATTTCCCGAAGCCTGGCGTGGTATTCAAGGACATCACCCCGCTGCTGGCCGACCCCGGTGCGTTCGCGATCTGCATCGATGCACTGGTTTCGCCCTGGCGTGCCCGCCGGGTCGACGCGGTGCTGGGCGTCGAGTCGCGCGGCTTCATTTTCGGCGCCGCGGTCGCACACGCGTTGGATGCGGGTTTCGTGCCGCTGCGCAAGGCCGGCAAGCTGCCGGGGAAAACCATCGGTGTGGATTACGAACTGGAATACGGCATGGCACGGCTGGAGGCGCACGTGGATGCGCTGGAGCCTGGCGCGCGTGTGCTTATCGTGGATGATGTGCTCGCCACCGGCGGCACTCTGCTGGCCGCTCGCGCCCTTGCTACGCAGCTCGATGCGGAAATCCTCGGCGCGTGCGTGGTGATCGAGCTGGCCTTTCTGGGCGGCCGCGCGCGGTGGCAGGATGGCGCGTCATTGCACGCGTTGCTGCGTTATTGATGCGGGTTTGCGAAAAAAAGATGATGGCACCGGGCCATGGCGTGCGCTTGGCGCACGCGCATCCCGCACCAGCGCTCAGCGCGGAGCGATGGTCAGGTCGCGCACATACACCACTTCGCACGCGCCATCGCCCACATCGTCGCGCGTCAACGAACTGCGCCAGCGCCAGCCGCCCGGTTTGTCGGCTTCGACCAGCACACCCTCGAGCGTGACCACGTCGCCGACGCGCACACGCTTCAGCGCGCGCGCGACCCGCGCATCGGCCGGGATCATATGCATGTTGGCACTGTGGGTTTCGATTTCGCGGCGGGGAATCGGAAAGCTGCGCACCTGCCAGCTGTAGAAACGACCACCCTGATCGATGGTGATCGCGCGCAACACCGCGCTGTCGGACATGCGGCCCCAGCCGAATGCGAGATCGGTGGGCGACAGATCCGATTCCGCATCGAAGTGATAGTCATCGCGCGAAAGTACGCGCGCGGTCAGCGCAAAACTCGCCAGCGGCTGCAACGCCGCATCCTTGAACGGGATCGGCGTTTGCGGCGAGTCGAAATTCGTCTGCGCCGGATCAGCCGGCGCGATCACACCGTCGGGGCGATGGATCGGCCGGTCCTGCATCCACGACCAGCCGCCGTAGAGCGTCGCCGCCAGCGCCAGCAGCAGCCAGCCCTTGTTCGCCATTGCCGATTCCCCTGCAGCTTTCGCGTGGATGGAGTGCGTGGAGCGCACATTACACCGCCGAAGCTCAATCGAAATCCGCTGCCAGCGCCAAGCGTTGGCGGTCGCTCAAGCGCTGCTCGACCCGATCGGCGGGATGCTCAATGCGCAGCACCACTGCGGCGCCGTGCCTGAAATCCGCGATCATCGCCTGATCCAGTTCGAAGCGCAGAAAATGCACGGCTGAGGTTTTCTCCTCGTTGCTGCGTGGCAGGTCTTCATCGGCGATCGCTTTCACCGGCGGGTGACCTTCCACCTGCAACAGGATCTCGTGCTCGATGCCGCGCAGCCGCGCCAGTTCGCGCTTGCGCAGCTCCACGTCCTCGTATTCGATCAGCATGGTCGCTTTCAGATTGCGGCCATCCGGAATCAGCGGGTTGTAGGCTTCCAGCTCTTCCGCGATGCCCGCTGCTTCGAAAATCTTTTCGGCGCGCAGGATTTCCTGCACCTGATACTGGGTGGTCAGGCGATCTTCGAACAGCAAGGTGATATGCGCGCCAAGGTGCACTTTGCGGGACTTCTTGTGGGCGATTGCGCGCGCACGAAAGGCATCGCGCTCGCGGGCGTAGGCTTCGAGGGAGAGGAGATCGGAAGAGGTGAGTGGTTGCATGGGTGAATCCTGGAGCTTTGTAGGAGCGCGCCCGCGCGCGACAGGCATCTCAGATCCCGTACGCCTTCCGCAGCAACGTCAACGGATGGGTCTGCGCGGGCCGATCATCCAGCCCATGTGCCAGATGCGCGCCGGCCATCGGGCAATCGCTGGTCAGTATCGGCGCTTCCGATTGCCTGATGCGCATCTCCACCGGTTTGGCGATCTTGCGCGCGAGCGGGTAAGTCTCGCTGCGCACCCCATAGGTCCCGTCGTGGCCGGAGCAGCGCTCGATCGTTGTGATTTCGGTATCCGGGATCAGCGAAAGGATCTCGCGCGTTTTCGGGCCGATGTTCTGCACGCGCTGATGGCAGGCGACGTGCCAGGCTACCTTGCCAAGCGGCTGCTTGAACCCGGTCTTCAGCAGGCCGGCCTTGTGGCGTTCCATCAGGTATTCGAAGGGATCGAAGAACGCGCGCCTGACGAGTTGCACATCCTCGTCTTCCGGAAACAGCAGCGGCAGTTCCTGCTTGAACATCAACACGCAGGAAGGGATCGCGGCGGTCAGATCGAAGCCTTCGCGCACCGCCGCGGCAAGTACCGGGATGTTTTCATTCTTGTACCGTTCGATGCACTTCAAGTCGCCCAACTCGAGCTTCGGCATGCCGCAGCAGGTTTCGCGTTCGATCAACTTGGTCACGACCCGGTTGTGCGCAAACACCGCGGCGAGATCTTCCAGCACTGCCGGCAGCACGCTGTCGCAATAGCAGGTGGCGAAGATCGCGACGCGCCCGTTCGTGCGGCCGGCGGGCTGGGCATCGCCCCGGCCACCCAGTTTTCGCAGCCGTTTGCGGCCGCGCGGATGCTGGTATTCCGGCACCCGGGCCTCGGGATGCACGTGCAGTGTTTTCTCGAGCAACTTGCGCGCGGAAGAACTGCGGTTGAGCGCGTTCACCGTTTCGGCGACGACCGGAATGGAGGCGATCCGCCCGACGGTGGTGGTGCTGGAAAGCACCTTCGATCCGAAATCCGCGCCGTGTTCTTTGAACTCCACGGCCTTGGCGCGCAGCATCAGGTGCGGGAAATCCACGTTCCACGGATGCGGCGGTACATAGGGACATTTGGTCTGGTAACACAGGTCACACAGATAACACTGCTCGACCACCTTGGCGTAATCCGCCTTGTCCACGCCATCGATTTCCATGGTCGACGATTCGTCGATCAAATCGAACAACGTGGGGAATGCGTGGCAGAGGCTGACGCAGCGCCGGCAGCCGTGGCAGATGTTGAACACACGCTCAAGTTCCGCATCGAGAGCGTCCTGGTTCCAGAACGCGTCATCGCGCCACGCAATCGAGTGTCGCGTCGGTGCGTCGAGGCTGCCCTCGCGGGTGGTGGGGGTTTCGTTGGGCATGATTTCAGCGATACCACCTTCCCGTCATCCCGGCGAAAACCGGGACTCAGTGTCTCGGTCTACACATTGCAGCACGACCTCCATGTCTTTTCCGCGCCGTCCCACGGCGCGGGTTACTTTCCTTGCGGGGAAAGTAACCAAAGCCAATGGCGTCCGGCATGACGGTCTCGCCAACGTCCGCTTGGCTCGACTACCCTGCGCTTCTCGCGCCAAGCCGGCCGGCGCGAACTCGCACATCCCTGTGCTCAAACAGTCGCGCCTTGCTCCCGCTCGTCGCTGCGATGCTCGGCGCCATACGACGGCGCCGATGCTCGATCAACACGGTCATCCATGGCCTGCACTATGGGCACGTGCCGTGATAGGCGGCAATCACACCAGCTCGTTCAACGCCTTCGTAAACCGGTTCGCATGCGAGCGCTCGGCCTTGGCAAGCGTTTCGAACCAGTCGGCGATTTCGTCGAAGCCTTCGTCGCGCGCGGTCTTGGCCATGCCCGGATACATGTCGGTATATTCGTGGGTCTCGCCGGCGATCGCGGCCTTGAGGTTGTTGCCGGTGCTGCCGATAGGCAGGCCGGTGGCCGGATCGCCGCTGGCCTCCAGATGCTCCAGATGGCCGTGCGCGTGCCCGGTCTCGCCTTCTGCGGTGGAACGAAACACTGCGGCCACGTCGTTGTAGCCTTCGACGTCGGCCTTGGCGGCGAAATACAGATAGCGACGGTTCGCCTGCGATTCGCCGGCGAATGCGGCCTTGAGATTGTCCTCGGTCTTCGAACCCTTCAGATTGCCCATGGCGCACCTCGTATTGTGAAGAGTGCAGACAGGGATGTCTGCTGTTTGATTCTCGCGATCAGGATGATCGCAAAACGTCGACGGTGGATGGAAGGCAGCCGCCACGCGGCTGCGCAGTCCGAGCCTAGCGCATGCCGGCCTGCCGGCAAAATTGATTGATATGATGGAAACGATAGCTTAAACCTATGATTTTCGAGCCCGCTTCGCAACAGACGCGACCAGTGAATGTGTATCCAGCAATTCGCGCGGCAGCTCGCGGAACACCTGCGCCAGTCGTTTGAGAAATGGTGCCAGCGCCGAACTCTTGCGCCACACCATCGCCAGCCGCCGGCTCGGCGCGCGGCCGCGGAATTCGATCAGCTTGATGTTCTCCGCTTTCGCCACCGGCGGTTTCACCGCCAGCACCGGCAGCAGAGTCACGCCGACATCGGCCGCCACCATTTGCCGCAATGTTTCCAGGCTGGTCGCGCGAAAGCCGGTCTTCTCGCCGGCGCCGGCCATGCGGCAGACCTCCAGCGCCTGATCGCGCAGACAGTGGCCGTCTTCCAGCAGCAACAGCGTTTGATCTTCCAGATCATCGAGTTTGAGCGCCTTGCGCTGGGACAGCGGATGACCTTGCGGAGCGGCAAGCAGGAACGGCTCCTCGAACAGGAACTCGGAGTGCAGGGTGTCATCGTGGATCGGCAGCGCCAGCACGCCGGCGTCCAGTTTCCCTTCACGCAAACGCTTCAATACTTCTTCGGTCTTTTCCTCGACCAGAAGCAATTCGAGCTTTGGAAACCGCTTGCGTATCTCCGGCACCACATGCGGCAGCAGGTATGGCCCGAGCGTGGGGAAGATGCCCAGCCGCACACTGCCGGCTTCGGGGTCACGCGTGCGCCGCGCGATGCCGCGGATCTGCTCGACTTCGTGCAGCACGTCGCGTGCGCGCGCGGCGATCTCGCGGCCGGTTTCGGTCAGCAGCACGCGCCTTGGCGTGCGCTCCACCAGCGTGACGCCGAGTTCTTCTTCCAGCTTGCGGATCTGCGTGGAGAGGGTGGGCTGGCTGACATAGCTGGCCGCAGCGGCGTGGCCGAAGTGGCGATGCTCGGCCAGGGCCACGAGATAGCGCAAGTCGCGCAGGTTCATTTCACGATAGTAGTAGCCTATGGAAGCGATGGCAACAATCAATTTGATTGATTGCCGGCACAGCCTTATCCTGTGCGAACACAAGTCGTCGGAAGCAGGGCGGTTCAGGGCCGAAGGCCGGAACAGCCAATGCGAGGGGTGGTTCCGCGCTTTGCGCTTGATCCGCCCTGCGACAGTGATCCGCAACCAGCAACCCGCAACAATCAGGAGCAACACATGCTTACCGTCGGAGACAAGTTTCCACAGTTCAATCTCAAGTCCACCGTGTCCATTGAAAGCCTGGACAAGGCGTTCTTCCCGATCGCCAACGACACCTATCGCGGCAAGTGGACCTGCGTGTTCTTTTATCCCAAGGATTTCACTTTTGTGTGCCCGACCGAGATCAAGGGCTTCGGCGATTTGAACTCGCAGTTCGCCGATCGTGATTGCCAGATTCTCGCCGCGAGCACGGATTCGGAGTTCGTGCACTTTGCCTGGCGCAAGGATCACAAGGACCTGCGTGATCTGCCGTTTCCGATGCTGGCCGATATCAACAAGGATCTCTCGCGTGCGCTCGGCATCCTGGATGACGAAGGCGTGGCGCGGCGCGCGACCTTCCTGGTCGATCCTGATGGCGTGATCCGCTTCGTGTATGTCACCGAGGGCAGCGTCGGCCGCAACCCGCAGGAAGTGCTGCGCGTGCTGGACGCGTTGCAGACCGACGAACTGTGCCCATGCAATTGGCATCAGGGCGAAGAGACGCTCAAGGCGGCTTGACGCATCAGGTGAATCCGGTCGCCTGCAAGCAGGCTCCTACGACTACGACCGCCGCTTCGTAGGAGCTTGCTTGCAAGCGACGCTTCATTCGCCACCACGCGAGATCCCCATGACACTCGATCAAGTCAAATCCTCATTGCCCGACTACGCCAAGGACCTGCGCCTGAACCTCGATTCGGTGCTGACCGAGGGCGGTGCGCCCGGCTTGTCGCAGAAGCAGATCGCGCTGATGGCGCTGGCTTCGGCCATCGCATCGCGGCACGAGCCTCTGACGCGGGCGATCGCGCAGTTCGCATCGCAACATGCCGGGGCGGAAGAGCTGAATGGCGCCCGCGCCGCGGCAGCGATGATGGCGATGAACAACATCTACTACCGCTTCACGCACCTGGTGGGCAACGAGGAATTCGCCACCCTGCGCGCTTCCCTGCGCATGAACGTGATGGCCAACCCGGGTGGTTCAAAGATCGACTTCGAACTGGCGTCACTCGCGGTATCCGCCATCAACGGCTGCGGCAAGTGCATGGAGTCGCACGAGAAGATTCTGCGCAAGCACGATGTTGCGGCGCTCGCCATCCAGAGCGCGGTGCGCATTGCCGCGGTGGTGCACGCGGTGGCGGTGACGCTCGAGCAGGCCGAAGCCGCGGCCGCTTGAGGGGCATTGCGCGGGTGAACACCCCCGCCTGGTGAGCTCGCGAGAGGCGAAGATGTAGCGGCCGCCGATCCTCGGCTTGGCGATTGCGTTCCCACTTGCGGCGCACGCCCCGCTGTGTTTCAGTCGCGGTTTGTTGCCGAAACCACGGAGCACCGCGATGCGATCGCCTCTTTCCGCCCTCTTGAGCGCGCTCGCCTGCTGCGCGATGCTCGCCTTCGCCCTGCCGCCTGCAATCGCGGCGCAGAAATCCGCCATGCCGAGCGGCGCAAAGAGCAACGATGTCGCGCCACTCGGCAAACTGCCGCGCTGGGCCGTACCGCAGTCGTATCAGCTCCAGTTCCGCGTCGATCCCAAACAGGATCGCTACAGCGGGACCACCACCATCAAGGTGGATTTGAAAAAGTCGTCCGACCACTTGTGGTTGCACGGCCAGGAGTTGAACGTCGGCAAGGTCACGGTGATCGACGCCGCCGGCAGGCCGCACGCCGGCTCCTACCTTGCGGTCGCGCCGAAGGAAGGCGTGGCGCGGATCGATTTCGGTACCGTGCTCAAGCCGCAGACGCTCACCTTGTCGGTCGACTTCGACGCGCCCTTCAACGAGCAGTTGCAGGGGCTGTACAAAGTCAGCGATGCGGGCCAGCCATATGCGATGACGCAGATGGAGCCGATCAGCGCGCGCGTCGCGTTTCCGTGTTTCGACGAACCGGATTTCAAGACGCCATTCACGCTCAGCCTGACCATCCCCAATGACGAAGTTGCGGTGGCGAATACCGCGCAAATCAGCGAACGCAGGAATGCCGATGGCTGGAAGACGCTGAATTTCGCATCGACCAGGCCGCTGCCGACGTATCTGGTCGCGTGGGCCGTCGGGCCCTGGGACATCGTCAATGGACCGGATATTCCGAAGACGCAGTGGCGCGATCACGTCACCAGCTTGCGCGGTGTCGCGCCACACGGGCAGGGCGCGCGCATGCAGCACGCCTTGAGCGAAACGCCCGCGATCATCGAGACCGAAGAGGCTTATTACGGCTTCGGTTATCCGTGGGACAAGCTTGATCTTCTGGCCGCGCCCGATTTCTCCGCCGGCGCGATGGAGAACGCAGGGTTGGTGACGTTTCGCGATTGGTTACTGCTGCTCGACAAGGATTCCTCGGCGCGTTACGTGCGCAGTTCGTTCAATGTCATCGCGCATGAATTGGCGCACCAGTGGACCGGCGACACGGTGACGATGCCGTGGTGGAACGACATCTGGTTGAACGAGGCATTCGCCACCTGGATGCAGCAGAAGGTCACCGAGAAGCTGCATCCGGAATACCGTGCCGACCTCGATCGCGTCGAGGGCGCCGAGGGCGCGATGGCCAACGACAGCCTGGTCAGCGCGCGCAAGATTCGCCAGCCGATCACCGGCAACGGAGATATCGATACGGCATTCGACAGCATCACCTACGAGAAAGGTGCGGCGGTGCTGGGCATGTTCGAGGGCTTCGTGTCGCCAGAGGTTTTCCAGAGAGGCATGCGCGCTTACATCGCGCAACACAAGTTCGGCAATGCCGATGCGGATGATCTGGTCGACGCGATCGCGACCGCCGCCAACAAGGGCGTCGCATTCAAGCGCGATTTCAAGAGCTTTCTCGATCAATCCGGCGTGCCGCTGATCGCAACAAAACTGGATTGCAAAGGCAAGCAACCGGTGCTGCACCTGATCCAGAGCCGCTATCTGCCGCTGGGTTCCGGGGGCGACGCCGATCGGCTGTGGGGCGTGCCGGTGTGCGTGCGCTATGGGGCTGAAAAAAGCAGCGTGCAATGCCAGATGCTGGATGCGAAGCAGGCCGACATGCCACTCGCCGTGGGCCAATGCCCGGCCTGGTACATGCCCAACGCCGATGCGCGCGGCTATTACCGTTTCGAGATGGACAAGGTTGACCTGGACAAGCTCGGTAATGCGCTGCCGCGCTTGAGCGACGCCGAGCAACTGGCCTACGCGGATGCGATTGACGCAGATTTCCGCCGTGGCGATCTGGAGGCGTACGACGCGCTGGTCGCAATGGCGAAACTGGCGCGCTCGCCGACCCGGTTGGTCGCGCTGTCGCCACTCGACACCGTGCAATGGATCTACCGTTACGAAGCGCGCAACGACGCTCAACGCGCGTCTGTGCGCCGCGCCGTAGCCGCGGCATATCTGCCGAAACTCGAAGCGCTCGGTTATCAGCGCAAAGCCGGAGAATCCGCCGACGATGCCCTGCTGCGCGCGTCGCTGGCCGGCTCGCTGGGATTGGATTTCGACGTGCCGCAGGTGCGTGCGGAATTGCTGACGCAAGGCGGTGCGGCCCTGCGGAAAGATGACGATGGCCGCTTGAACCTGGCGGCGGCCAATCCCGATCTGCTCGGTTCGGCGTTGTCGGTTGCGGTGCAGGTGCGCGGCAAGTCTGCTGTGGAGGCATTGATTTCCGAGATCGGCAAGACCAACGAAGCCGCCAAACGCAACGCAATGCTGACCGCGCTTGGTCAGGCGCAAGGTGATCAGGGCGATCGCGTGCGCGATTTCGCATTGAGCGGTCAGGTCAAGGTCGGCGAAATGGCGATGGTGCTACGTGGCGCGCAGGACAACGCGCGGGAGCGCGAGGCACTGTGGAACTGGTTCACGCATCACTACGATCAGGTGCTGGCGCGCACCGGCAGTTTCGCGGGCGGCATGTTGCCGCGCCTGGCCGGTGGCGGCGGCTGCTCGCAGGCGGATGCGGATCGCCTGACCGCGTTCTTCACTCCGCGTCTGGGCGATTTGCCGGGCGCCGATCGCGGCCTGGCGCAGACGCGCGAGAGCGCGCTGCTGTGTGCGGCATTGAAGGCCAAGCAGACGCTCGCGCCGCAATGAGCATGAGCGCGAATGACAGCCTGCGTATCGGGAACTGGAAGAAACACTCAGGGCGCGTCTACGCAAGCGCGATACCATTGCGCAACGCCCATGAAATCGGGTTGCGATGAAGCGTGTTCGCGATTGCCTTGTGCAAGATAGGTGTACGCCGGGGTATGCGGATGCACGCCGCGAGTCGGAGTTGCTGCTGGCGCATGTGCTCGGGGTCTCTCGCGCGTGGCTGGTCGCGCATGCGGATGATGTCATCGATGATGCGGCATGCGCGGCGTTCGCTGAGTTGCACGCGCGGCGAGCGCGCGGCGAGCCGGTGGCTTATCTCACCGGCACGCGCGGCTTCCATGCGCTGGACTTGCAGGTCACGCCGGATGTATTGATCCCGCGTGCGGAAACCGAATTGCTGGTGGAACTGGCGCTCGCGCGGATTCCCGATAACGCGGAATGTCGCGTTGCCGATCTCGGCACGGGTTCCGGCGCGATCGCATTGGCGATTGCGCGCGAGCGGCCGCATGCAGGAGTGCTGGCGACCGATGCGAGCGATGCCGCTCTGGCAGTGGCACGCGCGAACGCGCGTCGTTTGCATCTTGAGCGCGTGGAATTCGCGCACGGCGACTGGTGCGCGGCGCTCGGCGATGCAAGCGATTTTCACTTGATCGTTTCCAATCCGCCTTACATCGAGGAGTGCGATCCGCATTTGCTGCAAGGCGACCTGCGCTTCGAGCCACGCATGGCGCTCGCTTCCGGCGCGGACGGCCTGGACGCGATCAGCACCATCGCTCGCGATGCCCGCGCGCATCTGCGCGAAGGCGGCTGGCTGCTGCTGGAGCATGGTTTCGAGCAGGGCTCGGCCGTGCGCACGCTGCTGGAACGGCATGGTTACCACGACGTGTTTACCGAGCGCGATCTGGAACAGCGCGAAAGGGTAAGCGGCGGCCGAAGGTAATGAGCCGAAGTCTTTCCTGATCACGAGCGGGGTGATCAGGCTGTTGATCCCCGCGAACCTGCCGGCTTCCCAATGCTCCAGGCAGCAGCAGGAGGACCGGAAAAAAGGCGAGCCAGAGCTGGGTGGCCGCGCCGTTACGCGTCCCGGTAATCCATCGCCAGAGTAAGGTCGGATGGTGCCTTGCGCCGCAAGCTCACCGCCACCGGCGTCAGCACGATCGCGATGAAGAGGTTCACCGCCAGCGCGATCAGGCCTATGTAGATGCCGTGATGCACACCGGTGCTGAAAATCACGGTGTACACCGGTTTCAATCCGTTCACCCATGCGAGCGTGCTGCCCACCAGCATCCCGGCCAGCCAGCCAAGCAACAACGCCGATGGCCGCAGCCAGCGCGTGAACAGCCCGAACACCACTGCCGGGAAAATCTGCAGCATCCAGATGCCACCGAGCAACTGCAGGTCGATCGCGAACTTCGTCGGCAGATACAGCACGCACAGCAGCGCGCCGAACTTCACCAGCAGCGAGACGATCTTGGCGATGCGCGCCTCCGCGGCGCCGGCGAGATTCCGGTTGATATACGGACGCCAGATGTTGCGGGTCACGAGATTGGCCGCCCCGATAGACATGATCGCCGCCGGGACCAACGCGCCGAGTGCGATCGCGGCGAAACAGAAGCCGGCGAACCACGGCGGGAAGCTGGCGTTGATCAGCGCCGGCACCGCCATGGTGCCCTCGCTCACCTTGATGTGTGCGGCCAGCGCCATGTAACCGAGCAGCGCGATCAGCCCCAGCAAGAGGCTGTACGCGGGCAGCCACACGGCGTTGCGCCGGATCACGTCCGGCCCGGCGGCCGAAAGCGTTGCGGTCATCGAATGCGGATACAGGAACAGCGCCAGCGCCGAGCCGAGTGCCAGCGTGGCGAACGACCAGTATTGGTCGGGCTTGAGCAGCACGCCGGTATCGCCGCCTTTTGCTGCGAACGCAGCTTGCGCGTCGTGGAAGATTTTTGCGTAGCCGCCCAGATGCATCGGGATGATGATCACCGCAGCGATCACGGTGATGTACAACATCGCATCCTTGACGAATGCGATCAGCGCGGGCGCGCGCAGGCCGCTGGAATAGGTGTACAGCGCCAGGATCACGAACGCAATCAGCAGCGGCGTTTCGCGCCCGACGCCGAGCGCGGAAAGGCCCATCGCCTGGAATACCACTTCAAGGCCGACCAGTTGCAACGCGATGTACGGCATGGTTGCCAGCACGCCGGTGACCGCCACCGCCAGCGCGAGTGCCCTGCTGCCGTAGCGACCTTCGACGAAATCCGCCGCGGTCACCCAGCCGTGCTTGCGGCAGGCGTTCCACAGCCGCGGCATGACCAGAAACACGATCGGATACACGAACACGGTGTAGGGCATCGCGAAGAAACCGTAAGCACCGACCGCGTACACCAGCGCCGGCACGGCGATCAGCGTGTAGGCCGTATACAAATCGCCCCCGAGCAGGAACCAGGTAACGAAGCTGCCGAAGCGGCGTCCGCCCAGTCCCCACTCATGCAGCAAAGAGAGATCGCCCGCGCGCCAGCGCGCGGCGGCAAAACCCATGATCGTGACCGCGCCGAAGAAAAATACGAACACCCCGAGCGCGGTCCAGTCGAGTGTCGCGCTCATGCGCGTCTTCCCAGAAAGACGACGAAGGTCAACAGCGCTGCCAGCACCACCCAGGCGAACATCCATACATAGAAAAACGGAAAGCCCGCGACGCTGGGCTCGACACGGTTGTAAAACGGCACGTCGAGCAGGGCGATGAAAGGTAGCAACAGGAGCACCGGAAGGAACTTGCGCATCGCTGCCCCCAACTGACCATTGTGGCGAAGCGTACCAAGCCACCGAATTGCAGGCCATGGATGGCCGTATCGAGGTGGGCTTCGGCGCCGTCATGACGCCGGGCATCGCAGCCGATCGTGCGGAAGGGCGAACCGGGGCTTTCGCGAGACGTGTTGAATCGCATCTCGCGCCGGCGGGCGTACGCCAAGATGTGCGGGGCGGGAATGCGCACCACGGATGGTCGTTTGCGGTATCGGTTGGTGCCGGCGGGAGCGGAACCATACCTCGGTTATGGCATCATACGCGACCTTGCCTTCCCGCCTTCAGACATTCCGAAATGCTGATTTTCGAACTCTCGCAGCCGGGCCGCACCGCGGCCGCGCAACTTCCCCCGGACGTGCCGGTGCCGGAGGATATTCCCGCCCATCTGCGCCGCGATACGCCGATCGGCCTTCCGGAAGTTTCCGAACTGCAGGCGCTACGCCATTACACGAATCTGTCGCGCAAGAATTTTTCGATTGACACGAATTTCTATCCGCTGGGTTCGTGCACGATGAAGTACAACCCGCGCGCCTGCAATTCGCTGGCGATGCTGGATGGATTCCTGGCGCGGCATCCGTATGCGCCGGAATCGCTGTCGCAGGGGTTTCTTTCCTGCATGTACGAATTGCAGGAAATGCTGGCCGACGTTACCGGCATGAAGGGAGGTGTGTCGTTGTCGCCGATGGCAGGCGCGCAAGGCGAACTCGCCGGCGTGGCGATGATCATGGCCTACCATCGTCATCGCAACGATCTGGCGCGCACCGAAATCATCGTGCCGGATGCCGCGCACGGCACCAATCCGGCGACCGCCTCGATGTGCGGTTGCACGGTGCGAGAGATTCCGACGCAAGCCGATGGCGACATCGATGTCGAGGCGTTGAAGAAGGCGCTCGGTCCGCAAACCGCCGGCATCATGCTGACCAATCCGAGCACGATCGGCGTGTTCGAGCGGCGCATCGTCGAGATCGCCAAACTGGTGCATGCGGCCGGTGGCCTGCTGTACTACGACGGCGCCAACTTGAACGCGATCCTCGGCAAGGTGCGGCCCGGTGACATGGGGTTCGATGCCATCCACATGAACCTGCACAAGACTTTTTCGACGCCCCACGGCGGCGGCGGCCCCGGCGCGGGCGCGGTTGGCGTATCGGAACGGCTGAAGCCGTTCTTGCCGATTCCGATGATCGAGAAACGCGACAACGGCACGTTCGGCTGGGTGCGCAAGAAAGATCGCCCGCTCTCGATCGGCCGGCTCACTTCGTTCGCGGGCAACGCAGGCGTGCTGCTGCGTGCCTACATCTATGCACGCATGCTGGGCCGCGAAGGCATGGTGAGGGTGGCCGAATACGCCACGCTCAATGCGAATTATCTCGCGCGCAAACTTGCCGACGTCGGCTACACGCTGGCGTATCCCGAGCGCCGCGCCAGTCATGAGTTCATCGTCACGGTGGCGCCGCAGAAAAAGCGCAGCGGCGTGACCGCGCTGGATTTCTCCAAGAGCCTGCTCGATCGCAACATCCATGCGCCGACCAATTATTTTCCTCTGCTGGTGCCGGAGTGCCTGCTGATCGAGCCGACCGAGACCGAGTCCAAGGAAACCTTGGACGAATTCGTCGCGGTGATGGCCGACCTGCTGCAGCTCGCGAACGAGAATCCGCAAGCCATGAAGGATGCGCCGGTCACCACGCCGGTGCGCCGGCTGGATGATGTGAAGGCCGCGCGCGAACTGGATGTGGCGTGGGTGAGCCCTCGCGCTTAGCCGACGCCTTTGGCGTCGGCAGCGAGAGCGAATGCCCGCAGCGGGCCGCGAAGGGCGGTTGCCCGGCGAAGGCAGGACGCCCGAGCTTGGCAACGGCGAATTACAGTGGCGTGGACTTCCGGTGACGGGAATTTCCCGTCATTCAGGACGCCGCGCAGCGGCGATCCGGAATTCATTTTGATTTGCGTGGCTTGACCAGGATCGAAATGGATTCAGGGTTCCGGGCGTCGCCCGGCCCTCGTGTGGCGATTAGTGTGTGTCCTTCTTTCTTTAACGCACTTTCCGAGAGCATCCCATGCCCAGCACCGTCCGCCGTGGCCCGCGCCAGATCTGGGGCGCGCTGATCTGGTCGCTGAAAGGCTTGCGCGCCGGTTGGCGGCACGAAGCGTCGTTTCGACTCGAAGTGTGCCTGGTCGTGATCCTGTTTCCACTCGGACTGTGGCTTGGCCACGGCGCGATCGAGAAAGTGCTGCTCGCCGGATCGCTGCTGCTGGTACTCGCCCTGGAGTTGCTGAATTCCGCGCTGGAAGCAGTGGTGGATCACGTCTGCCCGGATATCCATCCGTTCGCCGAACGCGCCAAGGATATGGGCTCGGCGGCGGTGTTTATCGCGATGCTCGGCGTGCTGCTGACCTGGGCGTTGATCCTCGGCATGCGATTCCTGTAGGTCGAATCCGTTGCGTTTACGCGATGCTTTGAATGGCATCGCACGGAACGGTTTCGGGTGAGGCCGGAAGCCGATCGGAATAGGTTGCAGGGACGGCTGCTTGCAACAGGATCAGGTGCGTTCCCGTTTGCGCGCAACCCGCGCGCGTGCTGCAATCGGCGCACGATTCCACCCGGAGATTCCGCCATGCGTATCCTGCGTCCCGCAATCGCCACGCTTTTGATCACGTTGGCCTGCGGCCTGCTGTCGGGTTGCGGTTACAACGCCATCCAGCAGAAGGACGAAGCGGTCAAGGCCGCGTGGTCGGAAGTGATCAACCAGTATCAGCGGCGCGCCGATCTGGTGCCGAACCTGGTCGCGACGGTAAAGGGTTATGCCGCGCACGAGGAGCGCGTGTTCACCGAAGTGACGAACGCGCGCGCCAAGGTCGGCCAGATTCAGATCACGCCGCAGACGCTCGATGATCCGGCCGCGATCGCCAAATTCCAGGCCGCGCAAGGCGAACTGTCGAGTGCGCTGTCGCGTTTGATGGCGGTCTCGGAGAATTATCCGAACCTGAAAGCCAGCGAAGTGTTCCAGACCCTGCAGGCGCAACTGGAAGGCACCGAAAACCGCATCACGGTAGCGCGCAATCGCTACGTGCAATCGGTGCAGGATTACAACGCCTACATCCGCAGCTTCCCGCAGAATCTGACCGCGAAGGCGTTCGGGTATCAGGTGAAGCCGAACTTCAGCGTCGCCAATGAAGCGGCGATTTCCACCGCGCCGACGGTGCAGTTCGATACTTCGAGACCGGCAGCCGCGGGTAGCGCGCATTGATCACCGTGCATGAAATGGTCTCGTCCCGTCGAAAGCCCGACGCCGGCCGCTTGCTCGCGCTCTGCGCGATGGTGCTGATTTTCTTCGTCGCGTCCGCGCACGCCGCCGTTGCCGTGCCCGCGCTGCATGCGCGCGTCACCGATCTCACCGGCACCTTGAACGCGCAGCAGACGCAGGAACTGGAATCGGACCTCGCCGCCTTGCAGCAGCGCAAGGGCGCGCAGGTGGTCGTGCTGATGCTGCCGACTACGCAGCCGGA
>Ga0134126_10000290_pt1 | contig 65418 bp, 63 predicted proteins | sample KB31752_FD_96881 | JGI IMG/M metagenome (GOLD analysis project Ga0134126, IMG submission 96881) | Terrestrial soil microbial communities with excess Nitrogen fertilizer from Kellogg Biological Station, Michigan, USA - KB3-175-2 | ecosystem: Environmental > Terrestrial > Soil > Unclassified ...
GGCCCCGAATACACACTTCGCGCCGTCAATTACATCCTCGGCACGCACCCGGTATCCAGCACCTCTTATGTAGCTGGCGTTGGCACGATCTCAAAGACAAAGACGTACAGCAACAATCGCGCCGACAACGCTTACATTCCGGGCGCCGTGATCCCGGGATACATCATCATCAAGCCTGACTTTCCGGAGTGCATCGACGACTTCGGATTTCTCTGGTTCGAGGATGAAGCTGTCGTTGCCGGGTCGGCAAACTGGGTCGTGGCCGGCAACGCTGCGGACGCGATCACTAAGGAATCGAAGCAGGTCCAATACTAGAAGCGCCCGGCCCCCCCGAGAGGGCAGTGTATTTGTATTTGTACCCACGATCTAGACGAAGACACCAACGCCCCTCAAACAAAGCATCTCAATATTCATTAAGACAACCAGGTTGACGCACATAGCATGATTCGAAGATGGTGCCCGAGGGGGGACTTGAACCCCCACGACCCTTTCGAGTCTGCGGATTTTAAGTCCGATTTTAGCCCCTTTTTTGGCCGCACTCAGAACGCTATCTCCCAATGTTTACGCGGGTTTGTGAGGGCATATGTGTGCACAAAGATGCACCGTTTTCAGGTACAAGTGGCCACTAAAACGGCTACCGGGGACGCAGCGGATTTGCCGTCCGAACAAAGTCCGCAGCGTCGAATACAGCCCTATCACTCTTTGTTCATCTCAATCCAGCGATCCAAGTCGGTGGAGGTGGCCCAGCTCGCAGGCTTCACCAGCTCAACCGCCGCCAGCGACAACCAGATCACCAGCGATGTCTTCGGGTAAACCGCCGCGTCGCTATTCGGCGGCATCGGACCATCAGAGGTCTGCACTTCTTCATCGCGGCTGAGTACAACCGCGAAGCCAGAGCATCACCCATCACCTCGCCACCCACCCCGGCTGCTACGTCGGTCACTACCGTGGCTGGCTTGGCCTGGTGCGTTTCGACCGCCAACTCGGATCGAAGAACAACTCTTCCTCCGAACCAACATGGACAGTTTTTTCCGATACGAACCCGAACGGGATCGTCGACGGCTCCAGCCTCGTAAGCGTTGCGTGCGTCTTCCACCGCCGCACATACACAGGCGAACTCGGAGAGACTGCGGTTCTCGACCATGGCGGTCGAAGTGGAGTTGGCGTCGCTCGCGTAGAGCATGCGCGCGGGAAGGGTGATGGGCTCCACGATTTCGCAAGTGCAATAAGTTCGGACCTGCTACACTATTTCGAAGGTCGCGGACTTGGAACTCGGCGCTGAGCTAGAGGAGATGTCAAGCGCGTCGAATGCGTACAGGGTACGGAAATCCAGTTAGATGGCTCCCACACTGTCCCACAACCAACAAAATCAAGCTAATTTGTAACTGGATGTCGTGCTGTCTAAACATTTGATCTGACCTACATAATCGCGCGACTTTGCACGATCCGCGAAACAGCAGTCATTCGAGAGACGGTACCCTGTACCCTTCACTGATGAAGGCAACGGTCCCTTGCGGCTTTTTTGGAGAAGGATGCTTCGAATAGTTGTGACCCGGGGAACATTTCCCGCAACACCAATGCGTCATTGCTGGCTCGTTATCTGCCAAAAACAATTGAGAAAGATGTTTTTGAACAGATCGGAGTTCGCGATGTCCCGTATCAATGGGCTAAGGAGAACTATCCTTACGGGCCTGCGAGCGTCAAACGTTGGGGCCGCAATTAAGAGTTTCACCCCCCAGAACCAGATCTCGAACATTCAGAGCAACAACATCGCACGCTACAACGTACAGAATACGGGAATCCAGTTAGATGGCTTCCACACTGTCCTATAACCAAGAAAATAAAGCTATTTGTAACTGGATGTCGTGCTGTCTAAACATCTGATCTGACCTACCTAATCGCGCGACTTTGCACGATCCGCGAAACAGCAGTCATTCGAGAGACCGCACCCTTCACTGAAGGCAACGGTCTCTTACGGCGTATGGAGAAGAATGCTTCGAATAGTTGTGACCCGAGGAACATTTCCCGTAACACCAATGCGTCATTGCTGGCTCTTTATCTGCCACAAACAATTGAAAAAGATGTTTTTGAACAGATCGGAGTTCACGATGTCCCGTACCAATGGGCTAAGGATGGCGGTCCTTAGGGGCCAAGGTCTCGAACCAGCGAGCAGCAACATCACGCACTATAACGAGAGCAGGCTAGCAGAGCGAATTCGGAAATGGGGCAATGTTCGAGGATGGCAGCTCAACTCGTGGTTGACTGCTATGTTGCTTCTTGCGTTCTCTACGGGGTGCGCGAGCGCTGCTTCAAATCATGGCCACGGCAGTGCGGGGTCAAACAGCAATACGGTGCTAAATGGACTTTCCTGCAGTACCGCTTCCATAACGGGTGCGGGCACGGATGCCTGCAGGGTGACCCTGAGCGGACCAGCACCAAAAGGCGGCCTGAGCGTGGCCTTATCGAGCAGCAGTGCTACGGTTTCTGTACCGGCGACGGTGACCATCCCGACGAATGCCTCCAGCGTAGCGTTTACGGCAACAGCAGGATCAACCCAAGTCGCGCAGACAGTAAATCTGATCGCCGCCGCAGGTGGGGTTTCGAATAGTTTCGCGCTGCAATTGAATGCGGCTACACCGACTCTGAGTCTCAGCTCGTCGAGCATTGCATTCGGTGATGTGGTCGTGAATACGGCAGCGAAGTACTCTGTGACCTTATCATCGACGGGAACTTCGCCGGTTACAATCAATGGCGCAACAGTGTCAGGTGCGGGCTTTAGTTTTTCAGGCGCGGCGCTGCCGGTTACATTGAACCCGGGCCAGTCGACCGCAATGACTGTGCAGTTCAGTCCGACAGTCGCGGGTGCTCAATCCGGTCAACTCGCGATTACAAGCACATCATCGACAAACCCGACAGCGGTTATCGCGCTCGGTGGCAATGGCACTTCCAGTACCTCCCATCAGGTCGCCTTGAGTTGGAACGCGCCAACCGATTCCAGCGATCCAATCACGGGCTACAACGTCTATCGCACGGCAAGCGGCGGATCGAACTATCAATTATTAAATTCTTCGCCTGTCGGCGCACTAGCCTATACGGACGCCACGGTCCTGAGCGGATCAAGCTATGACTATATTGTGACGAGCGTGGATGCAGAAGGAGCGGAAAGCGTGCCATCCAACACAATCACCGAGGCCATTCCCTAATCACTTATTAGTAATTCTATTTCGAAAGAATTCTTTGCTTGCATGCTAGACGTTGAAATTATGTTATCGCATTAACGACAAATACCAACGTAATTGCACGTGTTAGATATCCCACCGGTCTGACAACCGGTGCGAAGACGGTCCAGGTCTCGACGTTTATTTCTGGGACCGCTTGGCAATGGTATCCAGCGCCGCTCTGGCATTCCCTGCTTCGGCGAAGTTGGCGTCGATCTTGAGCGCTCGTTGTAAAGACTGTGATGCGGGTACCAAACGACCGGCGCCAAGATAGGCCATGCCTAAGTGATATTGGTAGGCAGGTCTATCCGGAGCTTTCTCAGTGGCTACGCTTAATTGAGCGATAGCCGAGTCATAATAGCCGACTTTGTAAAAAGCCCATCCCAAAGTGTCGGCCGTAACTGGAGAGTTAGGCATCCCGCTCTTTGCTGTCTGCGCCAAAGAAAGCGCAACATGCGGGTCTCGGCCGTGCTCCATGTAGAGATAAGCAAGGTTGTTCGCCACATAGGGTGAAGTCGGATCTAACGTGTGTGCCTTCTCAAGCACGTTGATTTCGTCTTGCCACTTACCCTGTTCATCGTACAGACTGGCCAAAACAAGATAGTTCGAGACGATGTTCGGATTTGCCTGAATCTCCGCCTTGAACTCGTTCGCTGCTCTGTCTTTCGCTCCCTCGGCAGAGTAGATGTCGCCAAGCAGACTGTGGGCACCCGGCATATCAGGGTCAAGATTTAGAGCTTGGCGCGCGTTCGTCTCGGCCTTGGCAAAGTCCTTTTGCTGGAAGTAGATGTTGGCCAAACGGAACTGTAATTTCTCGTTTTTTGGATCCTTCGAAACCAGTGAAGAGAGACGGTCGATCGCTTCCTGTGCTTTTCCGCCACGAAGGTTGATGTCGGTCAGCAGGTCTAGGGTGGCCAGGTTGGATGGTTCGCGCTCGAAGGCGGCTTGAGCCATCTGCTCCGCCTTCTGCAGATTTCCTTTGGAAAGTTCGGCCTGGGCCCCGAGCAATTCGGTGGCTGGATCACTTGGATAGTTGTTCGCTAACCGTTTCGCCTCGTCGTAATGGCCCCCGCTGGCGTTCAGTTCGGCCGCCGCAATCTCAGGGGCCAAGTTAGTTGGCGCGAGTTTGCGTGCCTGCTCGAAGGAGGTTTTGGCTTCTGTGGACATACCCATGGCGCTCTGCGCAACACCCATGAAGTAATAGGCGGTGGCGGATCGAGGGTCGCCTTGGATGGCCTTTTCGAAGGTCGTCCGGGCATCAGCGTATTTCCGTTCTGAAATCAGGATTCGCCCTTTCAGCACGAGGCCGGAAGGGTTATTCGCATCTGCAGAAAGCAACTCCTCCGTCAGGACGGATGCTTCCTTTGTCCGGTTGAGATTAAGCAAGGTTTCGGCCAGCGCCTGGTTAGCCCAGCTATCCTTAGGTTTGGATGATTTCAGCGATTGGAGTTCCGCTACTGCCTTTTCCGGTTGATGAGTGCCTATATAAAAGCGGGCCAAGGCACGATAGGCGTTCGGATCATTCGGCGCGACGGACTTAAGCTGCGTACAAACTTTCTCTGCTTCACCAAGATTTCCTTCCGCCGTGTAGATGCGCGCTAGCATAAGGCGTGGCATCGGATCACTGGGCGCAAGCTTGGATGCGGTGTTCATTTCTGTTTCAGCCTGTGCGTATTTCCGCTGAGAGAAATAGAACTTTCCCAAATTCACTCGCGCCTGCACGGATTGGGGGTTTGACTCGGCACCCTGCTTGAAGACGGCCTCAGCTTCGGGGAGTTCTCCTTTCAACATATACACGGCTGCCAGCGACCAGTAGCTATCCACTTGCCGCGGGTCCAGCTTGATCGCGGTCTGGTACTCCCGAATCGCGCCAGTCAAATCACCCGTCACAGCTAGCCGGCCTGCGGTGAGCGCGTGCGCCCTGGCGTTCTTGGGATCTGCAGCCAAGATCTTCGCCACCACCGCCTGAGCCTCGTCGTAACTCTTCCCCATGAGAAGCATGGAGGCGTACTGCAACTGTGCCTCGACATTTCCGGGGTCGAGGTCGACCGTCGTTTGAACTTCCTTGAAGGCCGCCTGAAGATGATGCGTTGCGATGTACGCTTTGGCAAGTTGGAAGTGGGCCCTGGCCAGTTTGGGATCGCGTCCGATCGCATTCCGATATTGAAGGATCGCTTCGTTATATTTGCCGGCTTTCAAATACTCGTCGCCGCTTGCCATGTATTTCTGAGGGCTCTTCGAACAGCCTGAGAGCGACAGCGCCAAAGCAATCAAACTTACCCATTTGCCAGTGCGTGCATTCATAGGTTCCTACCGGGAGCATGCTGCCGGGCAGCATACATTGCTCAGTCCGAATTTATACGCCACTCTCACGGCTGTCCCCAAGGAATAAAAAGGGCCGGAATTGCTCCGGCCCTTCAAGATGTTGCTTTGGTTGCTTTCCTGGGAAGGAAAGGAATCTGTTACGCACGTATTCTGCGGCGCAGCGCCTCGAGACCTACCAGAGCGCCGCCCAGTAACATGACACTCATACCACCGTCTGGGACCGAAGACTCACTCACGTCGACGGGACCCGTTAGGCCGGCGGTGCAGCCAGTTTGGGTTGCGCCGCACAGTATGTCGGCGACGAAAATGTTTCCGTCAGGGTTGCTGGTTTCCAATTGCGCAAGCGTCGCATTGGTGACGGTAAAATGGAGGTCATTGATGTTCGGAGTGGATCCTCCATTGCAGGAGGACGCAAGAGTGCATTCGACTGACGCCGTCCAAGTACCGGTGCCGTCGGCCATTACCGCCGGAGATATATTGGTGAATCCCGAGAGGCCCCCCGAGATGGTCACGGTCGCTCCGTTCAGAGTCGCGGTGATGTTCGTGATTGTAGAGCCGCTCAAGCTGTCGTTGAATAGAAAGAGTTCGCCCCCACCCGCGCCCGTCTCCACGAATCTATTCCCGTTGCTCAGCACCACGTCGAAATTGACGCTGGTCCCAGACTGCGTCAGCGTCACCGTGCCAAAATTCGTCGAAGGACACCCGCCCGTGATATGGCACGATGTGAATTCAAACGTGTCGGCTGACGCGCTTGGGGCGCCGAGCGTCAGAAGAAACAGACCCGCTACCGATACAGCTGCTAACGTTATGCGATTCATATATCCTCCTGGTGCCGAACTTCCAACGGGCGCTTTTGCAGCCGCCAATTTCCCGATTGACCTGCTTAGTGCATTTCGAATGCCAAGTTTTGAAGCTGCATGTCGGTTCCTTGTTAAGTAGTTTATTTTTCATACAACTACAGGAACGAAATAAGCGCTGTGTCCGTGTTCTCGGCTCTCTGGAGCAAATTCGCCGGTCCCTCTTGTAAAGTATTCCGACACAGCTATTGCGCATGTTCCGGACGCTTCGATGTAATCCATGGTGTTTCTGCTACTTACAGGAAATGGATTGGGATATTTGCTTTCGTAAGGCAATTCGACGAAATCCCGATCATCGCAAGCAGCCACTTATTCATCGGTGAGATGTCGATGGCAGGCGGCATTTGCTCTTAGAACGAAAGAGTCTTGAAGCCAGTTAATTGCCGAGGTCGGCAGCGAAAGCCGCTAATGACGACAGCCATCATTCCATTCGCGACAAGAAAGAGGCGGACTCCCGCAGATCCTTGATCTAGTTCCCTTCCCGGCAGCTCCCTTGAGAATCCTTCGCGATTCCGAGCTTTTCCATTAGCTCATAGAGTGTGGGCCGGCTGATGCCCAGGTCGACCGCAGCAGAAGTGATCTTGCAGCCATGACGCCGCAGCGCCTCCTGGACCAAGTCGCGCTCCACGGCCTCACGCGCTTCTTTCAGCGTTTGCGGTGGCAGAGCGGTCAGGGTATCGGTCAATTCCAGGTCTTTTGCGGTTACGCGCTTGCCATCCGCCATGATGACTGCCCGCCGTACCCGGTTCTGCAGCTCGCGCACGTTTCCCGGCCAGTGATGAAGAGTCAGAGCGCGCAGCGCATCGGGAGCGAAGGTCAAACCAGGCTTGGCGTGCTCGATACAGTAGTTGTGGAGGAAAGCCTTCGCAACCAACACGATGTCGTTCTCCCGCTCTCGCAAGGGTGGCATTTTGATCACCATCACAGCCAATCGAAAATAGAGGTCTTCCCTGAACTTTTCGCCTGCAACAGACTCCTGGAGGTTTTTATTGGTGGCGGCGACGACTCGGGCATCGCTTTGAATCTCCTGCCGGCCGCCGACGCGCTGGAAACATTTCTCTTGGAGAAATCGCAGAAGCTTCACCTGGACCGATGCCGGCAACTCACCGATCTCGTCGAGAAACAGGGTGCCCCCTGCCGCGCTTTCGATGTGGCCTTTGCGCTGCCGGTCCGCACCAGTGAACGCGCCTTTCTCGTGACCGAATAGTTCGCTCTCCAGCAAGTTCTCTGGAATCGAGTTGCAGTTAATAGCGATGAAGGGACCGCTACTCTGCGCGCTCTGGCGATGCAGCGCCCGCGCCACCATTTCTTTACCTGTGCCGCTTCCGCCCAGAATCAGCACCGGGGCGCTGGTGGGCCCGACCTTGCGAATGAAATCGAACACCGCCTGCATCGGCGGACTCGCGCCGAGCATATCCTCAAAGACCTCGGCTCGCGTTTGGTGCTGCATGGCGCGGTACTCCTGCTCGAGCTCGGCCAGATAAACGCAACGTTGTAGCAGAAGCCTGAGTTCATCCATGTCCACAGGCTTGCAGAGGAAGTCGTAAGCGCCGGCCCCGACGGCTCTTAGGGCATTCTGCTTGTCACCTTGGCCGGAGATCACGATCACCTTGGCCAGCGGGTCCCCCCCAAGGATCGATGAAAGAACAGCGAGACCCTCTTCAGGCGAATTGGGCGAGGGCGGCAGCCCCAGATCGAGCAGCGTCACCGCGGGGCGGCCTGATGTGAATGCAGCTAATGCCCCACTCCGGTCCCCGGCCATGAGCAACTCATAGTCATTGCACAACGCCCACTTCATCTGGGCACGAATGTCATCGTCATCGTCTACGATCAGCAGCTTGGTCTTCATCTCTCAATTCCCTGGCGCCTCATTGATGGGTAGGCTTACCCAAAAAGTGCTGCCACTTCCCGATTCACTCTCCGCCCGGATACTTCCCCCGTGCGCTTCGACAATCATCCTGGATTGGAACATGCCGATGCCGAGTCCTTTTGCTTTCGTGCTCTGAAACGGACGGAACAACGAGTTTTTGAGGAATGCAGGGCTCATCCCGCAGCCAGTGTCCTTGACGGAAAGAACCACGTTGTGGCCGAGGTGCTCCGTGCGGAGACAAATGCGACCTTCGGGTCCGACAGCGTCGCGCGCATTGAGCACGAGGTTAGTTACCACACTTCGGATCTGTTCGTGGTCAGCTAGGATGCTGGGCAGCGGCCGCAGATCCTTCGTCACTTCCACGTGCGACATCTTGTCCATGCTGTCGAGGGCTTCACTCACGAGTTCATTCAGATCAGCTTCGACAGGCTGGGAGTTCGGACTGTGCCTTAACGAAGTTAACCGGCCGACCATCTCGTCGATTCGCCGCGCGGTATTGCCAATGCCGCGCAGGGCGTCCTCACGAAACGACGGATCATCGAAATGCACAGGCAGGTTGTTCAGCATTAGGTTGAGCGACGTGACAGCATTCTTCAGATCGTGCACGAAGAACGTCGACATAGTCCGGAACGCCTCCAATTCCCTGGAAACCGCTACCTCGTTGGCCAGTCGCAGGTTCAAAAGTACTGACGTCACCTGGTCAGCGATACATTGCAGTAGTTGCAATTCCTCAACCGTGTAAGCCGCACCATTGACGCGGTCCGCCAGAACGATGGCGCCAAGTCTTTGTTCCCCTGCTCGCAACGGAACGCACCATCGAGCACCGCCATTCGAAAAGATTGTCGGATTGAGGCGTCGCAACTCTTGGGCCCATGGCTCAACTTCCCTTTCCAGGTCGAAAGGCGACGATCTCGCCCGCAATCCGGCCACAAGTTCATTTGAGGCTGCCACGGGTGCATTGCCGGTGATGGCTTCGCCAAGTTGTGGCGCCGTCGAAGCTGTGACGACCACTTGGTCCCGGTGTTCGTCCAGCAGCCAAGTCGTCACTGACAACACCTCAAACGTTTCGGCAACCAACCTTGCGCACACAGCGCTCAGACTGGCTTGGTCTTTTATCTTGGCCAGACCTAGCGACAACTCGGTCCAGATGCGAACAGAATCGTGTTGGGACCTTGCGAAATGGAGACTGACGAAGCCGCGAATGCGCTGCCGTAGCCGGTCGGAAAGAACCAGCATCCCCAATCCGGCCATGCCCAGGAGAGTGACAAAGACTGTGAGCTGGAAACTCTCGCCTCCTCCAAAGCGCCTAACGACGTTGGCGAGGATCCCGACGATAAATAAGTATCCACCAACAATGAAAACCGTCAGAGACGATCGCAAAAGGGCCCGTGAGGGATACAAGTCGATCTCGGCGAATCCGGTGCGCACGTATCCAACGACCAGCAAGAAACAACCGATCACGAGAGCACTTGACTCGATCTCTAACCAGTGAACATCGTAGGTGGAAAAAAGGAGTGCTTGGCTCTGAACGTAAATGCGGGCGCCGAAGACCACACCCAGACCCAGAACCACAAACTTGATCCGCCAGCGCATCGTTCCGACGGCTGATCGGAAGGTCTGCTCCAGGTTCATCAGGATCCACACCTGTGCAACCAAAAGGATGACGTTTAAGGTCTTGCCCATTGCGCTAAGGTGCAACGGCAACATGGCGCCTACTGGAGCTACCGGCACTTTAATGAGTTGCTGCTCGAACGCGAGGGACAACCCGATGGGCACTAAAGCAACAAGGGAAAGAGGGATTCTCCAGCGCGTAACGAACTCGCGGTAGTCACCGCGAGAGTAGCTGAGGCTGAAGCCGAGCCATGCAGCTGGAATAAAGGACTCTACTATCAACTCCCGTGTCAACCAGGGAGCGGCCTCGAGCGGAAGGTCAGCTCGAAGGGTGAACCCAGCGCATAAGGCGGAGACGCCGAGAAGCGCCATCCCAGTGAAGTAGCACCACCTTGCGAAGGATCGTTTCCTGGGCAGCAGGGTGATTAAGGCCAGTATTAGGCTGAGAATCGCAGCCACGAACGGCAAAAGGGAAAAGATTGTCACACGTCCTCAGCCGCGAGGTTCTTCTCGTGTCGTCGTAACCAAAACAACAGCAGAAACAGCGGAACGAGAGACAGCGCAAAAAAGATGGGGCCACCACGTCGGTGAATGCTGCTATTGATCATCTGGGGACCGACATGTATGCAAAGGAGCCCGATGACCAAGATCCGGAATCCATTCCGCAGAATGCCGAGCGGAATCGCGAAAGTAACTAGGGCGATTCTTCCCCACCAGGTTCTCAAAAAGAGTTGGGAACCAATCAGGCTGATAACGAACAACACCAAGCTCGAGTGGATCCCGCTGCACTCCTGGGCCACCTGCAGCACCATGCCGGGTAGCTCAAATACCCTGCCGTGCCGCACCAGCGGCGTGCCTAGCGTGTTGAAATACAGGGCCGCGGTTGCAGCGGATGCATTGGCCGAAACATTTTCCAGCCAAATGACCATTGCATCTGGAAGAGGAGCCATAAAAATCAAGAACGCAATCGGGAACGCTGCGGCGCTCATCCATTTCCAACCGAGAAACAGAAATCCACCGGCTGACAGACCACTCACGTATGCCAGAACCATAAGAGTTAGTTCGTCATTAATACTCAGAGTTCCATGCCATTTAATTGCAGCAGTTAGTGCAGCGATACCAATTCCGCTGAGCATAAAGGCTCCGAGGATTGAGCTTCGATATGCAAGCAACAGTCGCTGCCGCCGAATATAAAGCAAATAACAGCTAATGAATGGCACCAGAAGGATGTACGATTGCAGGTTGCTTTGGCCAGCGTGCAGCACCAGCCTAATGAGTGGTCTCATGAAGAGCAGCGTCAGAATGACCACAGAGCCAGTCAGTCCGCGAAGCCTGGATCGCTGCGAACCTGTCAGACTCCGCCACGCCCAAGCGCCCGTGCGCTTGGCTACCTGCGAGGCCATAGTCTCTTTTGCATCGAATACTATCATTGTCTGGCGAGGTTACTGGATGGTCGTTATCTAAGTAGTTCGTCTAAACCGTGTTGGCGCCAACATATGTAACGCTAGCTTATCTCAATAGACTAAGCTCTCTCAGGTCACGATTGGGATAGGGCCGAGTTAACGGTGACCGTTTCCCTCCGGCCACGCCTCATGATGACTAAACACTAGTCGAGCAGTATTTGGGAATTCATAACAGAGCCTCCCATTTTGTATTTGTGCAAAAGCTAGGACAGCTTGGTCAGCGCCATCGCCAATTATTTTCCAATTGTTTCCATTCCTAACAATTGACATCTGGCCTCTAGCTCGCCACCACCAGTCGATATCACGAGGAAGAGCGAGCCACAGGTTCTTCCGCTCTCGCAATTCGGCTAACATGGTTAGCAACTCCTTATAGGAAGCTTGCGCTTTTGGTTCAGTAATATAGTCTGGATGGACAATAAAACTTAGCAAGCCATGTTTAGAGAGAATAGTTTCACTTTGGTTTTTCCATATGTCGATGGAGTGTTCTTTCAGAATATGAAACAGTGTGTAGTCTTGGACTGTCGTTAGCGGCAGTTCGAGCACCTCTCCGATAAAGTATGGCATCACTGTGCAGCAACCGCCGCGTTGCGGGTCGAGGTGGGCTACATTTGGCATCGACATATCGTAAGAGAAATCGAGATCCCCATACCAATCGGGCTTGCGGTACAGCACCGCCGATCGAAACCCTTTTGCGTGGTACTCTCGTCCATACTGATTGATCAAAAAGACTCGTCGCCGGAACTCGTTGTGCTGATCGAATAAACGGCCATCATGGTTCAGATCCTGTATGCAGACTTCGCACCCTCGATCGCGCAATTGGTTGAGAAATACTTCGGTGACTCGGTATCGCTCTTCAGGGACGATCTGAAATGATGCCTTTATCCCATAAGAATCGTTGATGTCTAGCAACTGATCACAGAAGTTGCGGCCGACGGCAGTTTCTACATCGTGTGTCATCAATACACATGCGCCTGCTCCCCGGGGCCAAAACCAGATGAATGGAATCCGTTCTCCTCGGTTAGCCTGCAACCATAGCAGCAGTAGAATCTCAGAGAGATTCTCGACGGTCGTGTCCACCGGCCATTTAGGAAATTCCTTGTTATGCCCGCTGCTGGCTCGGAGTCTCTGAACATAACTGCGTAATGCTCGGTTCGTGAAAGGACGAAGTCGATAATAGATCCTCTTCAACATGCCTTCGTATTGGTCAAATTGTCCGTCGGTATACCGTTCCAACCGAAGGTTATCGATCACTTCAGTTGGATTGAACGGTAGTAACACCTGCGAGCCTTCCGCTTCGACGGTCGACAACATATCAAACTGTGGCCACGCCGGTCCTTGATGGTGATTACCGATGGAGCGCCCGTAACAGGTTACCGGGCCAAACCGGAAGAATCTAGGTTCGCTGGACAGATCGCCGCTCAAACTGAATTTCAGAAGTCCGTCTGGGAATCTGTAGTGATCATTTATCGCTTGTGCCAGGATGGAGTCATTCCCTAGAGGTGTCCTGGCGTCTTGTCGGGATTCTATGTGCACGTGTAGACCTCTCGCATCTTCAGCAAAGCTCGTTGGGACCACTCTGCTGCCGTCAAACCTCTAGCCGATATGACGGTAAAGTAATTCACCTATCTTGGAAGAGACCACATCAGGCATCAATGAAAAGAGGCGGCCTACTGCGGGCAGGCTTGGCATCCCCGCCAGCCTGCTGTTGGTCTCCTTACTCGAGTATCGAAAGTAAGTAAGACGGCGCCGGATGGTGCCGAAATGGTCTTTGAAAGTGTTCAGCCCCTCGTTCCTCAAGTCGGTGCGCCCAAAATCAATTTGTTCGGCATCTTCTCCTTTACTCTCTTGGATTAATCTCCAAAAAAGAAAGGGCATGGCGGCGAGATGGTGATTTGTGTGGTCAGAGCATCCATACTTGTAGACCACTGTGGCCCCATGCCGCAGTGTGAGGAGCGCGGCGATGGGCATACCGTTTTTGCGGGCTACGCGAATATCCAGGTTAGCCCCCAAGCAAGCGATCAGGTTACGGAACCAGGCGAGTGGCTGAGGGGGGAAACGATGACGCTTCCTGGTGATCATCAGAAGCTTATAGAAATCGCGCAAATTGTCGCTGGAGCAGCTTCTCTCGTATGAAAGCTGTGCTCGTTCGCTTCGACGAACTCTTCGCTGCATGCAGTCTGCATGGAAGCCGGTAAAGATCTCTTCGAGCGATCGCGTTAGGCTGAGAGTATGAAACCAGAAGCTATGGCACGGCTTGACAGGAGGTCCAGCATTTAGCTCCGACAACAGCGGCCGAAATTCGATGTATTTCCATCTTCGGGCTTGAGATTGCGCCTCTATCCAAAGTACTACGTCAGAAATTTGGGCGGCCTCGTTGAGCAATGGATCGCAGTGATCCGAAAAAGGAAGGGAGACGAGTCGGTCCCCAGTAATCCAGCTCTTAACCTCAGCGAAGACAATTCCATCTGACAACGGCTTTCCTTCCGGTGTGCTTGTCAACACAAGAGGTTTGTAATCATAGGTCATGGCCAAGGCTTTTAACCACCCGGTCTGATGGAAGACTGACGCACGCGGGTGCGAGGCAACGAAGGCATCCCAGCGGCTATCGAGTGTCGGGTCGAGACTATGAAGCAACATCTAGTGTTAACTCAATTTCTGGTCGCTCATTTACTGATGACTCGCGGTCCTGAATCGCCGTTCGTAGACTGCGCGTCAGTTGCCCTGTCCCGAAAAGAATTCACGTTTGTTCCGCGGTCGCGTTCATGAGACCCCTTATCGAAGGCTCTCTCGTATGCAGCGAGCAAATTTGCCACGGAATATTTCCACGCCAGTTGCTGTTCAACCCGCCTGCGGCCAAATTCACCCATTCGCTGACGCTCTTCTGGATGATCAAGGAGCCAAAGGATCTTGGTTGCAAAATCTGTTACCTGATCTTCATTGCTGCTATAGAGTGAAGCTTCGCCAGCGCTGAAGCGTCCCTCCTTCAGGTCGAACTGGACTATTGGCTTTCCCAGAGCCATGTATTCCATGATCTTGATCATCGTGGAGATATTGTTCATCTCGCATGGCTTGTCCGGATTGACGCATAAATCTGCTGTCGAGAGGATCTCAAGCAGATCAGCATCTGGTATCCGGCCGGTGAAGTTTACCGAGTCGCTCAATCCCTTTTCTTTCACGAGACGACACAACTCGGGCAGTCCAGGGCCGCCACCGACACAAGTAAAATGAACGTCGCGGCGACCCCGATCCTTCAGGTTGAGTGCTACTTCAATGAGGATGTCTAGTCCTTCCTGAGTACTCATATTCCCGACGTATCCGACAAGATAGTTCTTTCCATGTTTCAGTGCCTGTCGGGCACTCGTCAATCTGAACTCTGATAGTTCGGGACCGTTTCGCACAACGAACACATCCTGAGGGTTCAAGCCTCCTCGTGTGATTGCGAGAGTTTTATAGCTTTCATTTGTGGCCATCACTACGTCGCTGACGCGGTAGGTAATAGTCTCCAACAAGATCTGAAGCTTATATAGGAGATCCGCGCGGCCGTATTTTGATAGATATAGCTCTGGGTTAGCGTCGTGATGGTCGAAGACAAACTTGACCCCGAATATCTTGAATGGTAACGCAATAAGAAACATGGTATCTGGTGGATTGCATCCCTGGACTAAATCAAATCCTCGAGTTGCATATATCCACCATGTATAGATAAGTTCAAAAAGAAGTGCACATGCGTATTCCCAGATGTAGCCGAGAGCTGAGTTTCTTTCGTGAGTAGCCGGATGACGATAGATATGCACACCATCTAATACTTCAAATCTCTTGGAGTAGCCCTTGCCTCGTGGAGATAGCACGGCCACGTCGTATCCGGCGTTGTGAAGCGCGCATGCTTCTTTCCAGACACGGCGGTCGAACGGAACCGGCAAATTCTCAACGATGATTAGTATCCGCTTCATCAAGGTATGCCTCATTGATTGAGCGAACCGTACAATCCAGCGAGCGCACACAGCATGGTCGCCTGACCCCAATGCAAGGTCGGGGTCTTATTGACTAGCCATTGTGCATATCGTCTGTAATAGAAGTAGCCAGTCTTGTCCTGCATGGTGTCGATCGTCCATTGCGCAATTTTTACGGCTAAGTCTAAGCTTTCGGGATCTACATCTTGGAAGAAGACGAGAGTATCGATTGCCTGGGAACAACACTGGATGTCAAGTGGCTGGGTCTTGCTGTCGTAGTATCGGGGTGTCCCGTTTTCCAGGAAAAATGTATTTTTCCAGTATGTGTAGCCACTCATCATTTGCCCGGAAAACCTATCGTCTCCCGTGCCTTCAAGATAATATTTGAAGCAATCGAGAACATAAGCGGTGTGGAAGTTGTCTACCCAGTGAAGATTGGACTTCTCGCCGTAGTACCACGATCCGTCAGTTCTTTGGTGTTGAGCCGTATACTGCATCGCCCGTCGAGCTAGTTTGCGATAAGAGTCCTCGGACGTGTACAGAAAAGTCCGTGCCAGAAGACTTGCTCCCAAGGTGTTCGCATTGTGGACCTGGCAATCTTTCCCAGGGACGTAAGAGATGCAGGCTCCCTCTCCGTCCGTGTAGGTCTCCAGATCATAGAGGATGTGCTCACATGCGCTAACGGCTATTTGAAGGTAGGAGGCGTCATGAAAATGTTCGAAAGCATCGAGAAACGCATGGCCGATGAGAGAAGTCCACACGACGGTGGGCTCCCCCTTGGGCAGATACAAAGTGCGCGCCTGGTAGTCGAAATGATTACCCCAGCACGCTCTTTGGTACCCGGAGGCCCGATGTTCGATCAGCCACTCAATGGCAAATTTCGCTTTGTCGGCCCACACCTGATTCCCGGTCGTCTTGTGGAGCCGTATGAATCCCCTGGCCAGTAACCCCATGCCTTTGCTGGAATGTTCCCGTTTCACGCCCAACAACGGACGTAGATTAACCGGAAACCTCCTGACTGCCTGTAGAAGTACCGTCCGCAACATTTTAGTTTCAAAGGTGAGTGGCCGGATAAATCGTGCATTGAGACCGTCGAAGGTGTCATAGCCACGGTAGTTATTCTCTTCGAGCCAGCGAGAGAGATTCTCGATCGACCGGTAAACTGCCGATCTCTGCGCGGTGCGAGAGGCCGTGGGCATGTCTGAGCTACCAACAGATGCCGTCATAGTTTCCATTGCGATTCTTTCCCTCGCTGATGCGGACGAAGTCAATAAGTCGCTGCCCGTCGCTTATCTGGGCGGGAATGTTCCGGAATTCCGGATCATTGTTCCCGATCACGATGGTCTGAGCGTGCTTCAGCACAGCAACGATGTCTGGGACCATCAGCTTGGATATGTGCGGTATACGGTTCAGTATGAAATCACGGTTGGCGCCGACCAAGGTGGCAAGGTTTACGTTTCTGTCATAGATACGGAGGTCGTATCCTTTTCCGATCAACCGCTCTATGAGCTCGATGATCGGGCTCTCCCTCAGGTCGTCGGTCCCTGCCTTGAAGCTGAAGCCTAGCACCCCCACTCGCGGATGCCCCTTCTCCAGAATCATCCTCAGGCCGCGCTCAACCTGTAAATCGTTGCTCGGCAGGATTGCAGAGAGAATCGGCGTCTGCAAATCGTGCACCTTTGCATGGTGAGCAAGTGCCCGCAGATCCTTGGGGAGACATGAGCCACCGAAGGCGAAGCCGGGCCGAAGGTAAGCGGAAGAGATGTTCAGCTTCCGGTCATGGCAGAAAATATCCATCACTTCGTGAGCATCTATTCCAAACGCCTTGCACAAGTTTCCGATCTCGTTTGCGAACCCAATCTTCAGTGCGTGCCAACTGTTATCCACATACTTGACCATCTCAGCAGTCCTAAGGTCAGTCCTGAATAAAGGCGCATCGATCTTCCCGTAGAGCTCGACGAGGAGGTCGCCACTAGTTTTATCCAACTCTCCTATCACCGTTTTTGGCGGAGACCGAAAGTCTCTGACCGAAGATCCCTCGCGCAGAAATTCAGGATTGGTAGCCACACCAAAATCGACGCCAGCCTGCTTCCCGGAGAGTCTCTCCAATGTTGGGATTACGAGCGTGGTCATCGTACCCGGAAGAATTGTGCTTCGGATAACTATGGTGTGACGCGTGGTTTTGGATTTAAGCTCTTCCCCGATTTGCTCGCATACGCGCTGGATGTAGCGTAGATCGAGATTCCCATTAGATTGACTGGGTGTTCCGACGCAAACGAAGGACAGATCCGTCTCTCGAATTGCGACCGCTCCATCCTGAGTGGCCTGCAGCCGACCAGATCTAACATTCGCGGCGATGATCTCGGCGATGTCGGCTTCAACGATGGGAGATAAACCACGGTTGAGCAGGCCGACCTTGGACGCGACTAAATCGACGCCAACAACTGTGTGTCCCTCGTTGGCCAGGCACCCGGCACATATAGTGCCGACATAGCCGAGTCCAAAGATGCTTATCTTCACCCAGAATTCCTTTCCTTCACGGAAAAACCTACCGGTTCGCCGGGAGAACACCGGTGGCGGATCCTATCTGATGAATGCACTACATTTGAGGCTCAATGTCCCCCCAGACGCAGAGACCGGAGCGAGGTTTGAGAAGGCCGGCCAGTATGCATCTACCTGGTTTTATGGCACTTTTGTGCCACTGCGCAGTCTGATCCGTTGAGGTACCATCACTCTCGAGCAGGTAATCGCTGTCGGAGGCATCCCGAGGTTAGGCGTACTCTCCAGGTTCGAGTCTTGACATCATCGGGATGGGTAAGGTCTGCTTGAAGTTAGGCGGAGCCGAGATTTCGAAATCGTGCCCAGCGGGTTTCGATTTGCCGTTAGGGGCCGGCGCTCGCTTCAGAAGGGATCAAAGTGAAGAACTCCATTGGCGCGCCGAAGCACTCTCACCGAATGAAATTGTTTGTCGTGGTTGCAAGCACTCTTACTCTCTTAATAGGCATCCCAGCCCACGCCACAAACTACACCGTAAAATCTGATGGAAGCGGAAACTTCGCTACGATTCAGGCTTGCGCAAATGTAACGGCGCCAGGCGATACCTGTACAGTCTATGCGGGAACCTATAACGAGACGCCCGACATCACCAAATCGGGGACTTCGGCTGGTCGGATCACCTTCACCGTTAATGCCGGAGACGTCGTAAATGTCTATGGATTCATCGTCGACGCCAATTACGTGACAGTGAATGGGTTCAACATCACCGACCCCAGCCTTTCCCATTCATATTATGGAATCGATATACCACACTCCCAGACTGGCGACAGCATCTCGAACAACACGATAACGCAGGTAGGCATTAATGGTCCGTGCATTATGACGCATGGATCTGCACCGTCGTCTTACATCAACATCACCGGAAACACGATCAGTTGGTGCAGCGCCATCCCCGGGCAACCGAATGCGAATGCATCAACCGGAATTGAAGTGTCCGGGGATCATTTCCTCATCCAGAACAATAAGATTTTTCACACCACAAACGGGATTTCTGGCACCGAGGATCACGTTGTTGTCCGAAACAACACATGGGGTCCAGTGAACGATGCGGTGGACTTCCCCGGCTGCCATGAAACTGCCGGATGCGACACTCACGCGGATTTCTTAGAGGTTATTGCCTCCTCCTCTACAAATGGCTATCTTCTGATTGAGAGAAACAATGAGAACAATATCCTTGGAGTGGGAGGAGCGCATTTCTACATTGTAAATAGCACGGGGACCACTGCCATCGACCGATTCAATACACAATACAGCGTCGGGTCAGGGTATCTGGGCAACAATGGAACCTCTGCGAACTTTTCCAACTGGAAAGAATATAACGACACCATGTTCAGCAATCAGGTGCAACAAACCTCTGGAGGGGGTACTGTTTCCACCTGGGTTGGCGGTCCTAATGGGGCGTTCATTAACAATCTGATGTACAACGATGTGTATCCGGCCGGCACAAAGAGTGCATATTACTTCGTGGATTCCGCAAGCAACTCGGGGTTCGTGAGCAGGAACAATCTCGTCTACGATACCTCTTGCACAGCAGGCACACTCTCTGGTTGCACAACAACTCCGTTCTCAAACGCAACCGGCAGCATTTATTCGGACCCGTTGTTCGTGTCTACTGACGGAAGCAATTTCTCGGTTCAGAGCGGCTCGCCGGCAATCGCTGGCGGAGCATATCTAACCACCGTCTCCGGAAGCGACTCAGGATCAGGAACGTCCTTGGTGGTTAATGACGCAAATTTCTTCCAGGATGGATGGAACATTTCGGGAGTCTCCCCAGATTGCATCTCGGTGACAGCGGTGGGGAATCACGTGTGTATCACGTCGATCAACTATGCCACCAATACGTTGACACTTTCCGGTAGCATACAGCGGACAGCTGGTGACCCGGTATGGCTCTACTCGGATTCTACGGGGAGAAAGATTCTTCTAGGAATAGCTCCAGGCATCGGTGCACCACAGTCTCCGCCACCACCGCAAGGAGTTTTCGGCTCCGTCAATTAGCCTTTGACGTACCCAGACGGTCTTGCAGTATGGCTATGAGCTGGCTTCCGTTCGACAACTTCCCTGCGAGGGCTGGAGAATCCTCAAGGCTTCGACGACCGGAAGGATCGTGGCACCGGATTCTAATGACCATTGCACTATCTGTTCGAAGAAGTCCGGTGTGCAGCCGAAGGGGCTCGGGTTCATGCGGACATCATGCGTAGCAAAAATTAACCATCCCTGAGCGCGGGAGTTCTGAGCGATGAGATCTTTCACCGCCTCTGGAGCTTCCCTGCTCTTTTCCAGAAAGAAGGCACACAGGTAGTTGAGATCTGCTATGCCGGAGTTGAACGTTTGTGTTCCCCCCGCATGACGTTGTAAATAGCGCCCAGGCCTTAAACCGCCACCGCGGCAACATAGAAAATGACTGGCGGCAGCCTTTTTCACGCCAAGGTTTGGCGCGCTGTGAGGATACGAGAACGTCTGAAAAAAGACACCCGGAAGCAGATCACTCAACACGCACTGATTTTTGAGAATTGCTGTCTCGTATTCGGCAGGGGGAGTATTCCAAGAATGGCAGTGCCCGAACGTGTGGCACCCGAGTTCGTGACCTAGATTAGTAAGTTCCGTGAGATCCTCTGCTTGGAACATAGATCCAAGATGACATTGTTTCCCCATGAGACTCAGGGATACGTAATAGGTTCCGAAGGCACCATATCGATTCAGAATTGAGCCGGCTCCGAGGAACGCGGACCGGGGGAAGTCGTCGAAAGTAAACGAGATTAGGGGAGGCACGGCCCTGAGCGCCAGCCGTCTTTGAGATAGGGCTTTGGTTGTCTCAATCAAGAATCGTTTTCGCGCCCTTGCGAGATAACCAGGGTTTTCTTCTTCTGAGTGGACTGTCCGGTGGTTCACTTAGTTGAATCCTCAAACGGTTTCGGGGGTTGGTGTCGTGTTCTTCCGTGACGGGGCCAACTCACGCATAAGACTGGCGAGTTGGCGTAACGGGGCCAAGCCCAAATGAAAGAGGATAACGGTGCCTAAATAGAGGGCAACAAACAGCGCTGAAATGATGAAGATTGCCGCCAGATCAACACTCGTTGTCTGAGGAGTATCCGAGAATGACGTATATCGGACGATATCGGCAGTTGCAAAACCGGAAACAACCGCTGCGGCAATGTATCTCCAGATCGCGGCAATCAAAGCTGAGACACCAAACCCGATTGGTCGACCAGCGTACCAGAACGCTGGAATCAAGAGGCTCCAATAGGAAATGGTCCACGCTGCAGCAACGCCCGCAGGCCCCCAAGGCAGCGCCGCCAGAAGTAAAGAGGCTGTTAGTGCGAACGCCACTAGATTCCAGCGTAACCACCGCCCCGGCTTCCCGATTGGGAGATGGATCCAGCCGACAGTGCTACACATCAGCATGGCGCCGATCCCGGGTCCTAACATCTCAAAGATTCTGCCTGATTCCGACCATTTTGGACCAAGCACCAGGTGCACTACATCTCTACCAACCAGCGTTAGATCGGCGCTCGCTGCCATGCCAACGAATGCAACGATTCCAAGCGAACTCGCGAGGTACCGCCGGAAGCGAACATGGTCATCATTCAATCGGCTCAAGGTGGCTAGTGCGACGTTACTGACGGGCCCTGTGATCTGACTGGCTGTAAGTGCGAATAAATCATAGGCCTTCTTATAAAATCCAAGTGCCGCCGCATTAAATTGCCAGCCAATGAGCAGGTTGTCGACATTCTGCTGGAAGTAAGCGACGCCGAACTGTGCGTAAACTTTCGCCGCGAAACGGACCATGGCAAATGTCTTGCCCGTCCGCCGCGGCGAACTTGGAATCCATGGGCAAAGCCACCAAGCTCCGATCGTCATGCTAAGCTGTTGCGCAACTATCCCCCCTATCAAAGCCCAATAGCCCCATCCTCTCAAAGCTAGGAAAATCGGGACAGCTGTGTACACGAGACGCCCGATTAAGTCGTTGGCGGATGCCGCGGCGAACTGCATCGCGCGCTTTAGAAAGGCTATGTGGATGACGGAGGCAGACGCGATGAAGATTCCCACCGATAGGCCAGTTGCGGCATTCGCTACTAACGGATTCCGATAGAAATGCGCCAGCAGCGACCCAGCTGCAGCGAATGCGATTGCCAGTACAAGTCCAGCCCCTGTGTTGATCCAGAACAAATTACTGGCTGTGTAGTGGTCAATCTCATGGAATTGAATGACCGCCTCCGTAAACCCGTTGAGGCCGAAGCTGGTTAGAAGGAGGCTAAACACGCTTACCATAGTAACTATGCCGAAATCAGCAGGCGCCAGTAGACGCGCCAGAAGAACAGTGCCAACTACCTGGACCGCGAACCCAAGCCCTGAAGCCGCAACTGTCGCTGCGGCGCCGCGAACGGCGAGACCGCGTAGTTCGTTGCTTCCGGCTCCAGGGCGAAAAGCACCACTAGCGTCGAATGGAATCATTCGGACTCCCGGATCGAGCCGCCGTAATCCCCAGGGGCGGCAAGCCAACATCTAGAGGCCGCGGAGTCCACACGATGTCCTCACGGCCGCGAGGCCGTTACAAGACCCCGCCTAGTATGCAGAACAAATCCCTCACGGCGAAGCTGTTCCTTTACACCCTTCAACTTGCCCCAGCCTCCATCGATATCGTGGTATTCAAACACGATATTCCGGATACGGCTGAATAAATCTGACCTGGTGTTCTCAAGAATTGAGTATTCTCCACCCTCGACGTCTAGCTTCAGTAGATCGACGGTTTCGACAGCGTGGTCCCGAAAGAGCTGACCCAAGGAGATTCCGGGGACCGAGCTCAATGGCTGGTCGTCGTTTAAGTATCCAGAAATCATGTTCTGACATTCGTCAGGAGCATCGATATTCATCATGATGGTCCGACCATCTGCTGTTACGGCCTTATTTACTGCATCAATTCGCTCTCCGTAACCATTTTGCGATATGTTCCGTAGGAGAAGAGCCCAATTCCGAGGTGATGGTTCGCAAACGATCACTCTGCTCGCATTGAGATGCTTAACGGCGTACAACGTAAAATCGCCGATGAACCCACCAACATCTATCACCACTGGATTAGAAGCCAACGTTAGTCCACGGCCATAACAATGATCTAGAAAGATTTCCGCGACGGTCATAGCATCGCTGTAATTCCGTCTTATCGTAATCGTAAGCCCATCCGCCGTGTAGAGATCTAGGGTTCCGGTCGTTCTCGGGGTGCCAAGAGCATTTGCGAACTCGTGCGCGTTCATGAAATATCGACCCGCGGCCCTAGCCGCTCGGCGCCTATGGTAGGCCTCCCTGACCGCACAATATGCCCGGTTCGACAGCTTGTTTGCTGTTAATAGTCTACGAATAGTGGTATTCATATTTTGCGTGATTATTTAAAACGCAGGTGGCATTACATTTGGCCCTGATTATCGGGATACGTGCGTAATTAGGCTGTCGAATGAGACTTGCACAACCGCAGGATCCATTAGCTCGTGCCCTCCACGGCCAGCATTTTCGGTGGCCGCAGGTCGGGTTTCGGGCCCATTCCAACTGCCCAATTTAGGATGCGAGTCGTACTCTGGGCCTTCGCGTCCCAAGTCAGGCTTTCTTGGGCATAAGACATGCCTTGGGATCTCAGAACTCGTAGCAGTTCCCTGTTGGATGAAAGCTCCTCCAATATTTTTCTCATGTGTGCAATCATCTGAGACTCGTTTGTTAGCGGGACCTTGAACCCAACGACCGGGTGAACTATATCTCCAGGTCCCCCGAAATCCACAACTATGGGCACGGTACCGCTCGCGAGCGCTTCGAAGACGACGCCTGCACCATTGTCACGGAGGGATGGGAACAGAAACACGTCAGCCAAGGGCAAGCGATTCAGGACTTCGGCATGACCAAGCCAGCCGCAGAAAGTAACAACTTTCTCGATTCCAAGGGATACTGTGAGTTGCTCGAGACGCTTTCGCTCCGGTCCGTCACCAATAACTGTAAAGCGGGCCAAATCGCTTCGCAAAAGGGGAGCAGCCGCGCGTAAAGCAAGATCACAGGCCTTCCGCGGAACTAAGCCTCCAACGAAGATAAGCTCAAGTTTAGCGTCGCTTTCCGAATTGCGCGAATCAGGAGAACACAGAGAGCAACCAATGCCGGGTTCCGGAACAAAGAACAGTTTGTCACGATAAATGGCAAACTCAGAATAGGTCTGGGATGAAGCGGCAATGATCGCTGCTGCATACCGATATGTCGAACGGGCAAACGGCAACAGCCGATAAACATTTCTGAAGCCGGAAATCCACTCTTTTTGGTTGTTAAGCTGGGTGAATCCCGGGGGCCACGGCAGTCCGCCATTAAGAGGACCAATCACAAACGGTACCGGCCCTTTGCGGAGGAAGTAAGCAAACGGGCTCGGCATACTTGGTGACATCGGAATGAGGCGTAGAACAACATCGAACTTACCAGCCAAGATTTGCCGGCGCAGCTGGCGCCACGCCTGCCATTCGAAGGCGAGGCAAAAGGGATATCGAAAGGCGGTCACCAGTTGGCTATCGTAATTGGATCGGAAGATATTCCTGAAGCACCACGAGAAGATGCGGTCGAGCCGTGGCGTTCGGACGACCTCGATGGCACGAAACGGCGCTTTCGCGCGGCGCAGTGCATCCTCAACGGTCTCTCTCGCGACTAAGGTAACTTCGTGGAGTTGGGCGAGCGCTGCCGCGTGAGAATAAGTAACAAAAGGAATGCTCACTTGTTCGGGATTGCACTCCGGTCCTAATACCAGTACCTTTAAGCGTCCCATGAACTCTCCTACGTATATTTGTGCGCTTTCTCGCCGTCCAGCTCTAGAGCACGGCTTGGGAATCCCCTTCAGGATTTCCTCTCTCTTACCAATCGGTAAGTGACTACAGCGCCTGCGCGGCATAGGCCGGCTCTAGGCCAGCCGCGACCTTGCCTACGTGAGCCCGCTCGGTTCGCACTCTGCCTCCATAAATACCGGCTTGTGAACCAGCTACGATGACAAGAAGCAAGAAAAACCAGGAAGGCCCCATTAACCTGAAGCCAGCTTCGGTAAAAGAATAAAAGAGCGTGCAAAGAAAAAAACCGAGAAACAACGAAGCCCTTGCTGGGTCGCGATGGATGCCAGAAATTATTCTTTTGTATGCGGTGCTAAGCAAAAGAGCAATAAAGCAAATCCCAAGCCATCCGAGATTCAAGTAGACCTCGAGGTAACCATCGTGGGCCTCGTTGATGGGGAAATGATCTAGAGCAGTTCGCATATGTTCTAGGCGCGGGCCGAGCCAAAAACTCTCGAAGCCTGTACCGACCCATGGATTTGTGTGCATCGTCAAGAGCATGCCCCATGTCTGCCTGCGTCCGGTTAAGGTTGGGTCCTTCCCTAGCGCTTCGACCATTCCGCCTCCGGAATCGAAAAAAAGCGCCGTCGTGGCCAGGCCAAGCACAGCAACAACCAACAAGTGCAGGACAGCAGGCCTACTCGAAGGTCGGCTGGCGAACCACATTAGGCCTCCGGCCGAAATAAGACCAATGATGGATGTCGTAGAGTTGCATTGGCTGAGAAGCCAAACAATCATTGCGATAATCGTCCCGTAGGCCAGTAGCCGGCGGCGGCGATTGGAATTCTCTCTTTCACGATAAGCAGACACAAACAACCAGAGAAAAAATACTCCATACATCATGCAGTCGAGACCGAGTTCGTTCTTCTGAGTGGCAATACCGATGGCCTCTTCGGTCCAGCTCATCGTTAGTCTGCGCCCGATCGCTGGATAATATTTGATGAACAGAATCGACAATGGAAAGATAACGAACCCCAATCCAGTGAGGAGGCGCTTTAACGACTTTAGCGGGGCCGGTTCGGTGAGCAAAATTAGTACTATTCCAACTTCGCCGAGTGCCTTAGTCCATCGTTTCAACGCAACGAAAGGGAAATCCGACCACGCAATGCTGAGCGCACAAAACGAAAGATACAATAGAATGGGAGCGTTCTGTTGCAGCAATCGTTTTACTCGGCTGCGTCTTGAGACGAGCACCGCCAGACCCGCCAACAGCAAAAAGAAAAACACATTTCGGTCGAAAGGACTTCCTTCCACATAGGCCGCAGTTGCGTTGATTGAAGAAAAGTTTGGCGTTATTCCAAACCAAAAAGAGGCTGGACGCGAACTGATTAGAAACAGCCAGACCGCCGGGATCCAAAGAGCCGCGGACATCCGCGTGCCTTGGTTCCGGTCAAGATAGAAAAGACCGAGGATACCACTTGTGAAGATGACAGAAGCTAATGCAGGTGCCATTCAGTCAATTCCTAAGTTCCGCTAAAGCGAATGCCTCGTACCAAGGTTGGTTTCGTGTCGATGAAGAGGCGATGGGCAAGCTCCAGGGAAATCAGCTTGTGAATCGCGTAGGTGTAATTACGATTTCCCTTTGCGTGGCGCGACACCATCTCTTCCACGAAACTCCTATTCCAATACGGGCGGGAAAGCGTCAGTGGATCCAGTAGAATCTGCCGCACATAATCGCGCAGGACATCTCTGTACCAGACCCGGAAATGGTAGTACTTGTGCCGTCCGAGGAAGAGACGTTCGAGGTGAAGGGGAGACAGCATGTGATCGACTTTGGCCACCGCGTTCGGCATGCCGTGGTCGTAGGCGTATTCAGCCTTGAACGTAAAATTTTGGTACTGGCGAACAATGGAAGAGACATAACCGTCTCGCCCCGCATACCCCATGTCTGTTCGAATGTTCCGAAGATCCCTGGACCCATCGCTGATCAGACGAAGGCGGAGGTTGTTATTTTGGGTAACCGAATCCGGGGCGCGAAAGAGGGTTTTGACAAACTCTCTATCGAGGTATGGAGACCGCATGGATAGCTGGGTTTGCTCCAGCGCGAGAAGACCATGGTGGTGCCATGGGGCCTGTCGAAAAGCTGCAAAGGCAAGTGGATGAGTATCCGCAACCCGGGAATAGGTTTGGCGAGCCGCCGCGAGAGAAGGATGCAGGTCAGAAGCAAAGAGTCCCAATGGTGTTCCCATCGGCTTAAACGCGCGCTGCCCGCGTAATACTTGGTCGCCATAGTTGCCCGTCATCCTTGCCGGAGCGATCTCTCGGGCCCGCTCACAACCAAACAGAACTGGCGAGCAACTGACGTCTGCACAGGCGTCAGTTAGATAGACTGTCCGTTCCGCATAATGAGGAAAATGTGAAAGGAACTCCGGGCCACAGCGAATGACTTGATGCGACTGGCCGCAGGCGTTCGCTACCTGTCGGGCAATGATTACGTCCCTGCTCTCGCGGTACGTTCCACCAAACGTATAACAAGGTAAAGAGCCACGCTTAGGCTTATGCCAAGCCATTATCATCCGCGTGTCCAACCCTCCGGTCAGCGATAGCCCAACCTTTTCCCGCCCTCTGAAGTGGAGGGGCAAATTACGAGAAAACACCTCCCGGATCTCTCGATGGAAATCCTCCGGCGATAAACCCTCTTGTTCTTCCCATTCGTGGGGATGGAAATAGCTTGCTTTCCGCTCTACTGAGCCATTGTGAGTAACCCAAGCCGAAGCTGGAGGAAGGACGTGCAGTCCTTCAAAAAGAGTTCGGTCCTCCAGGACACATCCGCACTCAAGCCATTCCCCTAATCCCCGAGGACTTATCCTCCGAAGTTCCGGGCGCACGGAAAGGATGGCTTTGGCCTCACATGCGAAGTAAAACGTATCCCTGGCCTCGTAGTAATAGAGCCGGTGCATGCCGAAGTGATCGTTGAACAGGACGGTTGTCCCCCGCTTTGGGTCAGCAACTAGCCCGTGAAACCATCCGTTCAGGCGGGACGGAAACGTCGGGTCTTCCTCGTACAAGTGGATGAGATAACCCGGTCCGTCAGGTTCAACCGCATGGCCTCGCTCTTTCAACCTGGTTGGCGTATCGGGCTCTGAATGGTCCTCGCCTGAGAACACCATGACGGCGTTTCCTTGTTCGCTCACCAAGGGCATCCCATCGGAAAACGAGCCCCTGCGCGCCGCCCAACCTACATACACGCCCTGGGATTCATCAATCCAGGTCCCTGTTACATAAAACTGCTCGTGTCGGAGCGTGTCGAGCATGGCCGATAATTCGCGCTGAGCGCGCTCTCTAGGAAGCTTCGTAATCAGTCCTACAATGCCAGGCACTACATTTCCCCCATCGACCGAGCGAACCTTCGCTCGTACCAGGCAGCACGAAGGTCGCGGAGCCTGCTCGCAACAACCTCGGGGATACGCTCGAACATCTTGTGGTGCAATCCTAGCCGCAGCGCGAACGAACCCCTAGTTGTCAGAGGAACAAAGTACCGGGGTGTGTCAACTCTACTGAACCCATTGTTCTCTTTGAAGTTACGCAAGCCGTCGCGTTCCTTGTTCCTGTAGTCGAATCTCGAGTACACAAGATACCGGATGCCCCGGTTCGCACAGGCGCGGACCGCGTAAGCAATCAAGGCATTCGTTGGCGCCTTATCCTTGTGCTTAGTCATCGAAAGAATGTTCATGAGTCCCGCTTGAGTGCAGGTCTCATCGGGCACTAACTTTACAAACCCGATCAGCTTGTCTTCGAAGTAGGCACCGATAAAAATGCTGCTATCCAGGAATGTAGCTTCTTCGCGTCGTACCGTCTCAAAATCCTTTCCGAAATGAGGGAAGCGCCGCCGCTGTCGGATCGGGCATTCATTGTAGATTGCCCGGATTCCTTCAACCAACGCGTCGTCGAAAGGCACCTCGCGAAGCACGACGCCCCTCTTCTCCGCTTGTCGAGCCCTGTTCCGAGGGTAGCTACGCAACTGCTGGTTCCACCAATAATCAAAGGTTGTTACGGGCAATACGGCGAAATTATCCCATTCGAATGAGTATGAAAATCTCGGCTGACTCTCCGGAAGCCGTTGGGAGAATACGAACAAATCCACTTGCACGCCGGACGCCCGGATCCCATCAATTACGGACGCAGGGTCGTCTAAGAAACGGTATCGGTCACCATGTGGGTACGCAATGCGCACAATCCGCCCTTCGACACGAATTTCCCTGGCACAAACACTAAACATTTTTGTCATCATCACGAACCAGATTCGTCTAGCGTCTGTTTGCGTAGGCTTGCATGCCTTGCGAAACTAAGTCCCTTCCCGCTTGAGGGTCATTCCCTGCGAGGCGTTCCAAAGGGCGATTTATGTGTACACTCTCGACAATTTGATCCAGGTTAGTCTGAAGCTTTTCATCCACTCGCAGCCGGATCTCGGCGCGGATCAGTGTCTCATCATAAACCGGGAAACCCGACTAGGACTACCAGTCACTCACCGTCTGTGCAGCCAATCTAGTTAGCGAGGACAACTCAGCGAGTATAGAAGAGAGTGATGGGCCGCTTCTTTGGAGGCGCACCGGTTGGCAGGGCGCCATTCTCGAAATCATCGCCAAGTCGATGCGGCATGAGACAGGTCATCGACTCGCCAAAGTCCGAGCTGCCGCGAAGGAAGCCCCTTTGCAAAATCATCGATAATCATCAAGGGAGGCGGAAAATTAAAAGGAGGCTGGCAAAGATTGAGGTCGTGGGAAGAGCCGGTCTTGATATCGCTGTTCGCCTTAACATCAACGAAGTGAGTCGTCAACAAATATCGGATCTTTGACTGAGTGATGTTTCTCAAAGCTGCAAAGATCGCCTCATAGCTCAGATGGATGAAGCAGGCGCGTACCAGGATGAGATCGCATCCCGGCAACACGTCTTTTGTTAGATCCATCACGCGGAATGTGTGAGTCGGCGATGTATATTTCTCGGCGACAGATGCGATCAGCGGAGCCACGATATCTCCTCCGATATAGCTTTCGATATCCAGGTTCATTTCTTTGAACCACCAGAAATCCCCACAAGGAATATCGAGTACTGTGCGAACTCCGTACTTCAGGAACAGCTCGGGAATTGCTTTTCGGATTTTCTCGGTAGCGTAAAGGTTAGAGCCACCACCGGACCGGGATTCATCATCTTCCCAAAAGTGGTTTTGATAGATCGCAGTGAATATCTCGGCTGGCTCGTCTCCGACCATTACCTTTTGTTTCCCTTTAATAAGGCCAAATAAACGCCGTAATATGTTATTCTCAAGTGTCCATCCGTAAAAGCGAGGCGTGTATCGGCGGATCATGCGACGAGTTAGTGCGAAGCGCCGTTTTGGTAGAACTAGTTCTCCCATATAAGTCCTCCGAGTTCATCAGATCCGTTGGTAGTCGGACGCGAACACCACTCTGTTGCGCCCCAGAGCCAGAAAGTGTCCTTAAGAATTATTCTCATTTCATTTTGAAAACACGGCATGATTTATCGCGCAACTTTCATCTAACCATCTGTACCGGTCATTGCAGGGTGCGCAATATGCAAAAAGACTCCTCGATACCAATTCCCTTGTCACAAATGCCAATCAGATCTATCCCCATAGGGAACCAAGTCCGTCTCGCCTAGGCTCATTAACCTCGGAAATCGGAGTCGCTACCGACCGACGCCAGCAAGCCGAGGGTCTCACCACAGCTGGTGCAGAGCGAAGTGACTCGAACCCTTTGCGCAAAATAGCTCACTGCGACCGAGCGAACCGACCATTGCCTAAACCATCCCTCTCCGTTGGTGCAGCATAGCCGCGCGATTCAAGCATATTAGACCTGCCACTTGTGTCGTGAGGCAGAATCGGGCTGTGGTGTCCGGCATTCTATTGGCGGAGTGGTCGAAACACAAGCGACAGAGAGGGCGGTTCTTGAGTACATTGCCGTTCGATGACGCTGAACCTCTGACGAACTACAGCCTCAACCGTACGTGCGAGCTTATCCTCACGATTCGTTCCGGTGCAGAGACGAACAACCATTATGCCGCCAGGTGCCAACATGGAAGCGCACCGCTGCAGAAAGGTTGTTACGGGCAATACGGCGAAATTATCCCATTCGAATGAGTATGAAAATTTCGGCACACTCTCAGGAAGCTTCTGGGCAAAGGTAGAAAGATCGATCCGAAGTCCGGAAGCGCGCAATCCCGAAATGACAGATGCCGGATCCTCAAGAAAGCGATACCGATCACCACGCGGAGATGCGATCCGCAAATTCGCCCGTCGATACGTATCTCCCTGCCACAGATGGAAATCGCTTTTGTAGACATCAACTACGGCCCTGCTGTTTATTCCGGCATTATTGTGGGGTTCAGCAGCCATCGCCGCGGCGTGGAGCGTAGCGGGCGGCTGCTCTCTAAGTGGTATACCTGCTGGTTCATTACTGCTACTTGCCATCCTGCTCGCGCGCTTTCCAGTTCAGTCCCTTTCCACTACGTGTTGCTGGAATCCAGCGGATCAGCGGTTGGGCTTCATCCCGGCATTCCGACAAATACCGTCGAGCCGCCACCTTAAGTTGAGCTCTCCACGCGCGTTTAGGCGGTGCGCCGAAAAGGTCTCGATAGGCGATGCAGATGCGCGCGGCCTGCTGTGGACCGACCTCAAGTTCGAACCTCAGTCGTTCCCCATCAAGATGAAACGCCACTCGGCGTCCTGACACATCCAGCCCTTCGAGCCCCTCCGGGCGTCGCTCAAACTTCTCGACCACAAAATGACGGGCGTTGGCGGCCGGATTGGGAATCAAGACTTCGCCACCCCACATGCGAATGTGGTAAGTGCCATCTTCTCGGAGCCACTGCTGATGAGCGCGGCGCACCACCTCGCCCAAACCACGCCAAGCCAGCGGGACAGGAAGGGCGTTCACGCGATCTATGAAGTCGACCACATCTCGCCCTCCGTCTTTAAAATCTGCATGATGAGTGACTATTAGGCAGGGCTTACCCAAGAGGAGATCAAATGCGAAGTTGTGCACTCCATGAAACGCATAGCGCCGGGTGTAAATCGCGAAGTCTGCATACTTCAGAATCGCCAGCCGCCATACGTCTCCAACGGTTGCGCTTTTTGGCTGATCCGTGGGAGACACCTCGGTATTGACAGCCGCGATGAAGCCATTGTGTTTCAAAACGCCGAGAGAGACAGACGAGAATGCCCCCTGGGGAAAGACCATTACGCGATCATATGGTAGCCCCGTTAAGGCAGAGTGCTTCTGCATTCTGGCCATAGCAAGCTTTGCCTGTCGGTTGATTACGGCTGTGTTCATAGCAGCAAACTCGCCACCCGTGTGGTCGCACCCATGAATGCTGAGCGAGAGCCGGTCCGCATGGCTTCTGAACAGCTCAACCGCAAAAGATCGCGATCGATTCCAATTCCACGGGATAAAGGCAATCGTACAAGTAAATCGATGTTCGGCGCTCAGTGTTGCGAGCCTTTTCAAGTCGACAAACCCATAATGACTTCTGAGTGGCGGATCGTCTATGATCAGGCAGGCACCATTGTCTACTGGCCTTGGAATCACGCCGCGGAAAGCACACTGTAAGTACATCACCAGCGGAACTGCGGAAAGGAAGTAATCCGCAATATCAAAATACGTCTTGTTGACGGGGGCGTTAATATCGATCAGGGTTGCAGATGGCGCCAGGTAAAATCGCTGCGTTTGGCAAGCAGCTACTCCGAAAAGGCAGCCCTCGTTTGACCAGATTAGCCGTTCGATCTGTGTGCTAGAACTCATCAAGATCGTTAACTCAAGTCTCACAGGTACTGCCATCCGCAGACCGCTCATAGGACCACAGATATCGACATGCCTGTCCGATATGGAGCACGAAGTTACTCCTAGTTCTAAACGAGCAATGCGGGTGTCACGAGATGCGGTCAGAAATTGGAGCAGGGCATCAGTCCCGGAAGACTGCTGTCCTCCAAAAAGGAAGATCGACTCCGCGCGCTGCAACAAGGGCGGCAGGCTGCCGCCGGCGGCCCCCGCGCTCCATATCCTGCTCATGAGAGGGAGCGTGGACAAAAGAGAGTAGCTTTCCGGCGTCGAAATCTCCCTTAGGTCGAACAGGGCCGCGGGCGAGACGCTCTCCCACGGGATCTCGAAGAAATCCAGGATCTGGATCAGATAGGGATCCGGAAGCTCGTCGTTGCCGCACAACACTACCGCTTTCCGTGCCATAGCCGCGCTCACTGGCAGAGGTATAGTCTAGGCAGGTTTCCTGGCGATCACCAGCGACCGCATGGCGAAATTGGGCATCAACAGGTTCAAGATCGGCGTAAGCATCCGGGAAATTGCCAGGAGTGCCGCGCCGGCAGAATGGGGAATCCAACAAAAATGTCGCTGTTCCAAGATCTCAAAACCGACTGATTGGAACGGCTCCGTGTATTCTTTGAGCGTGGGAAGATACCGCTGCTCCGGTGTCTTGGTAAGTCGGTCGCGCAAGAGAGTTCGGAACATCGGGAAGTTATGATTCATATCGATCATGATGGAGACACCGCCCGGAGCCAACATATCGAACAGGTTCTTGGCACATTCCTTTCCTTTCCGCAGGCGATGACAATAGCGGAACGTGTTGACGCCGATGGCCAGATGGAAACTATTCAGCATTTCGCTTTGGTCAATGTGCAAGCCAGCGGCGATGTCGCTGATGAGACATTCGTTCCGTCCGACTAGAAACTTTACCGGTCGCGCCTGTTCACGCGGCAGGGAGCGCGCCTCCTTAGAGGCCTCGTCGATAAGGCGCGCGGAGAAATCTGTCCCGTAGGCAGCTTCCACCGGCACTCTTTGACGATCCAGGATGCTGAGACACTGCATGAGGTTCATACCGGCACCGCATCCGTACTCCAGCAATCGGATACCCCTGCCAGTGGGAGCAGCCAGGTAATTCCGCAAGGCGCTGACGTATGTGTTTCCGTACTCGTGATCCAAGAGGTAGCTGATCCCAGCGCCCGCAGTCGCCTTACTGTATCGTCGAACTGCTTCGTTTGAACTATATTCCTGTAATACCGTTCTGGTGGTCGTCTTCATGCTGATGTCCCATTTCCCTAGATGCGTGGTATCTTTGCGGTATTCTTCAAAAACGTTCGGCGGCCGATCTCGTGTACTTCCGTGCCGTGGCGAGTTCAAGCAACAGGCTGGCAAGCTGACGCAGCGACCCGAAGACCCGACGCGCGCAGTCCCGAGATGACAAGTGCTGGATCTTCAAGGAAGCGACATCGGTCACCACGCGGGGATGCGATACGCAGAAGTCGCCCGTCAATACGTATTTCCCCGCCGCAGATTTGAATCATTTTCGTAGACATCGACTGCCGATTTCGTAGACTGGTCGAAATACGAGCGACAGAGAGGGTGGCTCTTGAGTACACCGCCGTTCGATAAGGCTGAATTTTTCACAAACTATTGCCTCAACACTAGAGGCGAGCCGATCTTCGCCGATCGTGCCCGTACAGAGCCGAACGACCATTATGCCCCCGGGCGCCAGCATCGAAGCGTATCGATGTAGAAAGCTCGACATCTCGCTCTCAACGCGGCTGCGTCGGCGACACACGTACATCAGGCTTTCGCGGAACAGGAAGACATCCACCTTTCTTGTCGGCTTGAATGTATGCATACATCCCTGTATGAAGGTGACCCGTTGTCGCCCTGTTTCCGCGGCCCGCTTTGCGGCTATTCCGAGCGCCACATCTGAGATATCGACTCCTGTATACGTCCTGTAGATCGGTGGCAATTCCACAACTGTATTGCCATGTCCTGATCCGATGTCGCAGACATCGCGGTCGCTGCAGTATTTCAGCAGAACTTCATAGATCGGATCGTTTGGAGTGTGAAGGCTCCTAGAGTCCCACTCTCCCGCAGCATACTCATGGTTCCAGGTCATACGTTGTACCCACTGAGGGAGCAGGCGACGTTGAACTAGTCCTCGGAACTTTCTCCTCAATGAGTTCATCTCATTGCTTTTTATCGGATAGCCATCCGCAGTACGGTCGCTCAGGCATCGTGATGAAAGCATGGTCTTCGTGAACAGAAGATGATTGACCTTTGAAAGCAAGATCCAAAGAGACACTAGTGGACTAGATGGGGTAACTTCATTTCGCCCTGGCTACGTGCCGAATTGAGTTGTGCGAATATCGTGTCCATAATCCGCGCGGTCAGAAGGATCTCCCTATGGGGAATAGGGTCGGGCGTGTTGTCGACGATCGCCCGATAAAATGACTTGATTAGGAAACCCATCCCGGATTTCATGTGGAAGTCGGATCGCAAGAACATCTTCAGGTTGATCAAAACGTTACCTAGCTGCTGCTGGGCTAGCTCAACCGGAGAGACGAACATCTCTGCGTAACTCGGTAGGCGCCTGCCGGGCAGCCGAATCAGTGTCTCCTGGTCATGGTCCAGAAATAATCCATTCTGCGTACCATATATCCGGAATTGATGTAGGCCCGGCCGCATTTGGGAGGAAAATGTGAAATATGCCGTGACACGCTCTGACTGGCAGATGATAACCCGCAACTCATCGATAAGCTGCGTCTCGCCACGTTCCCTCAAACCATTGCTGGTAAATCCGTGTGCCATTACCCCCAGCGCGTCACCGTCTAAAAACTCCGCTATTCTCGCGATTCCATGGCTGATGATGTTTTGAAGCAACCCGCCAGGCAATTGCCTTACCCAGTGTTGCTTGTCAGATAGCGCCGCGTGTGCATAGGCGGTAGCGCCGAGGTCGTAGCAATAGTAACTCTCCATGTGGACCGGTCCCGACCCAAGATATCCACTCTCTATTAGTGACCGCATGCGCCGTGCCGCGTGCGTAAATTGGTCGTCATGACCGGATGTAATTCTCAGGCCGTTTCGGTTCGCGCAGTCTATCAGCCGGTCCGCTTCCCTTTCGGACAACGTAAATGGCTTCTCGACGTAGACGTGGCATCCCTCTTCCAGGCACCTCAGGGCGATGGCGAAGTGAACATGTGGCGGAGCGGTGACGTGAATTACATTTGGTTGGGCCTCCCTGATCAGTTCGTCAAGGTCTGTGAAACCTCGGCGCACGGGGAAACGATCCATGAACTGTCGCACCATGAGCGGCTCGGTATCGCAGGCTCCGACGATTTCAACACCGGGAAGGCGAAGAATCTGAGATGCGTGCGCATCTGCAATCTTGCCGCAGCCAACGATGGCAACCCTAAGCATGCTGTTCTTCGTACCTGCAGGCGCTGAAGTATCGTTGTAAACCCACTATCGTTGGGACCTTAGGAGTCCAGCCCAGGCGCTCCTTAGCTTTTCGGTTGCTATATGTTGTTCGGCGCCAGTTTGCGCGCCAGCGGGCCCGGTTGAATACAGGCGGCAGTTGTCCTTTCGATGCAGCCGAGTAGTATTCCCATCCATAGCACAGCACGTAGCTGAGCGCATGTGGGACATAGATCGACCGAAAATGTTTTACGTGTTTTTTGTACAAAGACAGGAAGTGGCGGCTGGAGGGGAGATCATCGTCAACAATATTGAACGCCTCTCCATCGATTCCCTTCGTGACACCTGCCAGAACAATAGCCTCAGCACAGTTATCCACGTAAGTAAGTGGCACAGTATTGCCCCCACCAAGATGTAAAAATATTCCAAACGTCCCCGTGCCGACCCTGCCGTTTATAGGTTCGTTCCCCGGTCCATATACTACTCCGGGTCTCATTATCACATACGGGATGGCTAGTCTTTCTCCATACTCTCTAACGATCTCCTCCTGCTTAACCTTGGCGAAGCAATATGCCTCCCCACGCGCCTCAGGCCTTTGCTCTACTGCGGAGGTCTCGTCCAGCAACCGACCGTTCCTGTTTGAATAAACGGTGAAGGAACTTACATTCAAAAAGCGGACGAGTGCCGGAGATTGCGAGCAGGCAATCATAAGGTTCCGGGTCGTGATCGCTGAGTTGAGGTATGCGTCGGGATACGACTTCTCTCCCCGGCCAGCAGCCAGATGAAGTACGACGGCAACATCCTTGCAGGCTGCAGCGCAGTCGTCTCTGTTCAGCAGATTGCCGTAGACGAATTCGAGCCGTGCTCCCTCGCCGTATCGGCGAAGAGATTCAATCCATCCTGGATCGCCAGAAGACCTCACAAAGCAGCGTATGTTTCGGAATCCGTATTCGAGCAGTTGGCGGACCAGTCGCCGCCCGATAAAGCCTCCAGCACCCGTCACCAGGATCTGATCTTCCGGGCCGATATTGAAACGATGTGCATCCACGGGAGCGCGCTGTTTACTCGGTTATGTAGGCTTGCCGGAGCGGCTTGATGCCAACGAGAGATAGCAAAAGCCCGAGATGATCAAATAGCTTCACGGTAATAGTCATGAAGCGGTGCTGCCCCAGCAGAAAAGCGATCGGCAGCATGATGAGATATGCAGGAACGGCAGCAATCGACTTGAGTACCATCCGCCAGCTGAAGTTCGGGTGTAGTGGAACGAGTGCTCCACGAAACAGTGCTCTCTTCAACATGAAACTACGCTTCCATCGGACGGGTGGAATAACCTCAAAAACCACCGCCTCGGCGCACCAGATAAATCGGTATCCGGCCTCGATCATCCGCCGGAAGAATTCCTTGTCGCCGCCGCCTCGGAATGTAGGATTGAACGCCTGTTCCTGGTCATTGAAAATCGCCTTCTTAAGCAGGACATTACCAGTCCGGCCTTCCTCGCGATCGAGCGGCTCGCCGGTGGGATATACCTTCCGTTCGTAGAACTGACTCTTCAGCAGCCACTTCGGCGGAGGCGCATCGAAGTGGCGCTTGACGGGTCCGAGAACCCCGTCCACTCCATACTTGTTCAATGTGTCGAACAGATTCAGTAGCCAGCACTCGTCAGGAAATTCGTCATCGTCGATGAAGGCAATCAGATCCCCCGAGGCTTGTTCAATACTCTTGTTCCGCGCCAACGAGATGCTCTGTTGCGCCTCGACACAGTATTTGACTGGAATAATCGAAATCGTCGAAAACTCTGCTACCACCTGTTCCGCTGATCTCCCACCATCGTTGTCACACACAACGATTGAATACGTAAAACGATCGTGCGTTTTCTGGTGATCCAGTTCGCTGAGCAGGCGTTTCAACAGAAGCGGGCGATTGTAGGTACAGAGGCAGACAGAAATATGGTGAGCGCGATCTGTCATTGCATTCTCGACAAAGCTATGTTGAGGTTAGAAGTCAGGCGGCTTGATTATTAGACGCACTGTCGGGCGATAGAACAATTCCTAAGAAGAGCGGTAAGGGCTTAGATCGTAGTGGGATGCGATCAAACCGTGGTCGGCGAATGCCTTGGCTCTATAGCCGGTTAGAAACGCGTACTCTGCGGGATCCTTCGGATGTGTCTCCAGTTCGACGACATGATGACGGGAGAGATCAACGATTTGCTGGAGACGGCTCAGTGAAGTAAGAGGCTGAATCGAAAAGAAAAAATCCGTTACAAGATGGCGCCGGCCCAGCACCCAATCTATCGTCCCCCGATAGCAGCGATTCGCGAGCCCTTTCTCTCCAGGACTGAAGGAAAAGTTTCTCCGTACAATGGTTCCTGACGGTAGCAACCCCCCAAAGAGCACATTTGCACAAAGGTGCATATGATGGTGACCGTCAATGCGCAAGGGCTCGTGCTCATAAAGCCGTGTAAATTCGTCTCGTTGCGCCGCCACGAGGTATTCGAAAGAACGGGCTAGGCCGGGATGGAATACAGCCTGGGAGAGGCGATGCTGGCGCAGATATCGCGAGATCCGCGCCTGATGATTCAGGAGCTGCGAAGGAACCCTGGTGTCCGAGAAGCTGAGCGTGAAATTGAGGTGAAGACCGGCATCTACTCGATGATCCTGAGCTAGTTCAGCGGCGCGTGTCGAATCCTCCATAAAGACCATCGCGCTCACGGATGACACCGTACTGCAGCGAACACAGTCAAAGATGCAATCGGTCGTGTTGCGATCGCGACCCCAGTCGTCCGCATTCACGATGAGCGCTCCTAAGCGCCTTTTTTTGCCTGTTGCATCAATCGATTGCATCGCCGGCCTTCCGCAGCTTGATCTCTATAGTCAACAACTGGATGAGAAGCTGCCTCATTCCGCTCACGCCGATCGCTGGAGCTTGTTCAATCGGGAAGGTAGTATTCGCCGCAATAAATTCTTCAGCCTGCCCATCTGCTCCTGCCGATGGAACTTCTGGATTTCAGCCGGAACAGGCCTTTCGACTCGCCTAACCATGGCTCCAAAATATCCCGCTCCCAGGGCGAGACCCCGGACAATGAAGGGACCTCGAAACATCTGAATCCCCACCCTGGCAAGCTCCCAAAGTGGATGGCCCCCAATGGTGTAGTCCTTGATGCCGGTGCGATACCATGATGCGCACGGGCCGTGCTCTGCACTGCCCATCTTACGGTGATGCCGTGACACCATGTCTGTGAAGGTCCTCGTTTCCCATCCCTTCATTCTCGCGCTGACTACCGCTAGATGGTCCACACCTCCAACCGGAAGGGGCGTGTATCCGTTGATGTCCTCAAAGCAGGCTCGACGAAATACCTGGCAGGCACCCGATACATGCTCAATGCTCACGAAACGGTAGTCGTATGTTTCTCCTGTGGCCTCTTGAAACGGCGTGCCAACGACACCGAGTGCGGGATTATCGGCGAGCTTTGCGAGGAGATAGGCGAAATAGTTCTTGCCAACCGTTATGTCGGCATCCAAGACGGCGAGAACATCAAATTCGAGATCCCGAATACGACCATAGGCCGCATTCACCGCATGAGCTTTCCCGCCGAAGCTTCTGGCCCGACGCTCGGGCATCCGCATCAGCTCGATCCATGGGCATGTCGACGCATAGTTGTCGACGACGGCGTCAGTCTGGTCGGTCGACCCATCGCTGACGATAATCCACTTCATGGGTGTAATCGTCTGAGCAATGATCGCCTCTATTATCGACCCGATGAACTCTGCTTCATTTCGGGCAGCAGTAATGACGACGTATCGTAGTTCTTGCCGCATGCACCCTATTTGAGAGGCGATTCAAAACGAAACGACTGCTATGGATCTGGGCAGTTATCCCGCAACCGCAAGAGGTCCCATCGTCGTTACCGAAACAGCTGGCGCCACTTTTGGCATAAACGCGAGAACCTGCTCGGACACGCGCGCCTGTTGCTCGCAGGTGAGTTGCGGGAACATCGGAAGCGATAGAATCTCCCCAGCGACGCGGCTTGCGACCGGCAGATCGTCCGGGCTGTAGTTCAGCGACTCGTAGGCCTTCTGCATATGCAGCGGAAGAGGATAGTGGCAGCCAAACCCTATCCGCGCCGCTGTCAGATGTTCAATCATGCGCGTCCGTTCCGGGCTCCGTATTACATAGAGGTGATATACAGAACGCGACCACAACGGTTGACGCGGAATCGTTATGTTCTTGTTGCCTGTGAGTAAACGGTCGTATTCGGCAGCTATACATCGTCGTTTCAGATTCCACTCCGAAAGATGCGGCAGTTTCGCAAGTAGAATTCCTGCCTGAACCGCATCGAGGCGTCCGTTGTAGCCCTCCAGGTCGTGGTGATACTTCCTCACCTGGCCGTGATCGCGCAACATTTTTATCTTCGCCGCAACTGCGGAATCGTCTGTGGTTACAGCTCCCCCTTCGCCGCATGCGCCGAGGTTCTTTCCTGGATAGAAGCTAAAGGCAGCTGCAGACCCCATGGTTCCGGCCTTCATCCAGCGGCCGTGCGCCTTTGAAAAATATTCAGCGCCATGAGCCTGACAGGCATCCTCGATAACTATCAGTTTGTGTTCCTCAGCGAGGTCAAGGATCGGGTCCATGTCGGCCATCTGACCATATAGATGAACCGGCACAATCGCTGAAACCGGCCTTCCACTTCGATTGCTGATCAGTTTGCCGGCGGTGTTGCGGCTGCATCGCTCAGAAAGAAATCGCCGCAGCATATCTACCGACATATTGTATGTGCTCTCATCTATGTCGATGAACTCGGGGAGAGCACCGGCCTGCGAGATGGCTTCAGTTGTTGCGATAAAGGTGTTTGGAACGGTCAGGACAACATCTCCGGGACTGACGCCGGATGCGATGATTGCGAATCGAAGGGCATCGGTCCCACTCCCGACGGCAACAGAATGGCTGGCACAGCAAAAGGCAGTGAAGGCCGCCTCGAACTCCTCAACCACTGGACCGCCGATAAAGCATCCTGTCTGCAAGGCTCGTCGAAATGCGTCGGTCAACTGCTGTTCGAGCTCAATGTGAGGTGTTACCAGATCTAGGAAGGGGATGCAGTCTGGAGTGCTATCAACGCTGAACATGTTTACTCCGTAATTCGTAATTGATATATCGCAGAACTCTTGCGGGATTTCCGGTCACGACAGCGTTTCGAGGAACATCTTTGGTGACTACGCTTCCGGCTCCTACGATGGCGTTTTCCCCGATGGAGATATTAGAGAGGATCGTTGCTCCCGAACCAATGGACGCACCCTGCTTGATCGTGGTTCGTTCGACCGTCCAATCCGCTTCGCTCTGTAGCCTGCCATCCCCAGTCGTCGCCCGCGGATATTTGTCGTTGATAAACATCACTCCGTGCCCTATGAAAACGTTGTCCTTGATGACCACACCCTCACAAATGAAAGAGTGGCTGGATATTTTGCACCGCTTCCCGATCGTGGCATTCTTCTGGATTTCGACGAACGCGCCTATCTTCGTCTCATCCCCGATCTTGCAGCCATACAGATTGACGAACTTCGAGAGACGGACGTCTTTCCCCAGCAGCACGTCGTCCGAGATGCAGTTGAAAGATGTCATAGATATACCGACGATCCTCTCTTACTTAGGGACTGGGTAGCTGCCTCCAACATCTTCACCACGCGCAACCCGGCGCATCCATCGTTCACCGCCTTACGGCTGGCCGAAACGCATTCGACAAAGTACTCGAGTTCCTGTCGCAGTGCTTCCAACTGCTCCAAGTGAGGCGCCCACATGTCACCGGAGCGATAGTTCATCAGTAACTCATAAACCCCTTCGCGACTCGTGATATCCACCCCGCGGTCGTAGAGCTTAACTTTTTCGTCGGCTTCTAGGTCATTCCAGACCACCATTCGCTTCTCGCCGCCGATCAACGTTGTCCTCACTTTCACCGGCGACAACCAATTGACATTGACGTGCGCAATGATGTTGTCGGGAAAGTACAACGTCATGTAAGCAACGTCTTCATACCCGTTCAAATGGACCTGACCCGTCGCGACTACTGCCTCCGGCCTCGCCTTAATGAGATAGTCCATAATCGACAGGTCGTGCGGGGCTAGGTCCCAAAGAACATTGATGTCGTGCTGAAAGAGGCCTAGATTCACCCGGGTCGAATCGTAGTAGTAGAGTTTGCCCAATGTTCCGTCATCGATTAGCTGCGACAGCTTATTGACGGCCGCCGTGAACAGGAAGGTGTGATCAACCATTATCGTGAGGTTCTTTCGCGCCGCAAGGTTGATCAGTTCTTCGCCCTCGGCAGAATTACTGGTGAAAGGTTTCTCAATGAATACATGCTTCCCATTTTCCAGGGCGGCTTTGGCCAACTCATAATGTGTCCAGACCGGCGTCACGATGGCAACAGCGTCAATCGCTGGCGACCGTATTACTTGCGAGCCATCAGCTGTAAGCTTGATTTTTGGGTATGCCTTCTGAGCGCGCATCCGCGCCGCCGCGCTGATCTCGGCTATCGCAAGCACTTGGGATCCTTCCAAGCCCATCAGGTTTCTCACTATGTTTGGTCCCCAATAGCCGTATCCAATTACGCCGAAATTCATGTCTCCCTCACTGCTCGCGATAAGAGCCGAAACTAGTAAGCGCCTGCGCCTTTGATAACGGCCAGCGGTGTCCGTAGCAGAATCTTGGCGTCCAGCCATGGAGACCACGAAGAGGCATACCGCAGATCAAGGCGGACCATCTCGTCGAATCTGACTCTGCTGCGGCCGGTCACTTGCCATAGTCCGGTAATCCCGGGCTTAACTTCCAGCACGCGGCGTCGATGCCACGTCTTATATGCCAGTAATTCATAAGGGATGGGTGGTCGAGGACCGACGAGTGACATCTCTCCGTCCAGCACATTCAGGAACTGTGGGAGTTCGTCCAGACTTGTTTTTCTGAGAAACCTGCCGATAGGTGTCACTCGGGTGTCATTTGAGATCTTGAAGATCTGTTTCCCGCGCGTATTGCAGCTATCAGCCTTATCTCCACTCGTGATGAAGTTCGTGACAAATGCTCTGTGCACGGCTGGGTCATTGTCGACCAGCATCGATCTGAACTTGAGAAATGTAAATAGCCGGCCGCGCTGACCGACCCGTTGTTGTCGGAACAGGACAGGACCTTTGGAAGATAGCTTAATGGCTGCAGCAATTATCAGGAACAAAGGCGCACAGAGGGCCAGCATCAGGCTGCTGCCAGCAATATCCATCGCGCGCTTTATACCCAGTGACGATCGCGTCTGCTTGCCGAGACCGAACAGATCCGGATACAAAGTGTGGTTGCTCGGTGGGTCCGACTCACCACCTTCCCAATGATCAGGAAAGAAGTGAAATGACATGCTGATTCTGGCAAATTGATCAGATGTTAGCTGCTCCCGGAGCCTCGTACTCACCTTGCTCAGGATGATGCTGAGAATCATACTTTTATCATTGGGAAGGATATCGGTGAATATGACGCCAACCGTCGTCTGACTCTTATACCAGCCAATCACATCGGTTTCCCTTGAGCACGTCAACAGGCTCGACAACATCCTATCGATGACTCTGTCGTTATCCTCAGCTGGGTATTGACTGCCGGAGATGTCGAATAGCGTAAGCAGAAACGGTTTTTGAGATCGTTCTGTCCTCTTTCGTTCGATCGCGATGGCACGCTTGAACGTCTCTTCCGTAAGTACCTCGCGCGCTCCAGACCTCCAAAGGCGCAGAGGATCAGCGCTCCGTGAGATCTTTTCTGTGCGTAGCTGAGTCAAGCCGACCCTCCTTTCATTAATGCCAAGAAACGGCCCGTCTCTTGCTCCCAACATAGGGAACGGGCAGAGATTCGGCCACCTTCGGCGGAAGCCCTACTTCAAAAGGAATATCTATCCACTAATAGAGGCGGAAATAGAGCGGGTCAGGGCAGGTGCGTCTGCCACATGCATGCTGTCACTTGTGATGAACGTCGTCGGCTGATTCTGTTGGGGGCGTCGGACGATAGTAGTAGTATCCGTCTGAGGGATGTTTCGAGCAGTTCACGACAGTCCCAATTATTTTTTTCGGCTCGAATGCCTCTAAACCTCGCTGCAGTTGGCGCTTTTCTGTAGTACCGGGGCGCACTACAAGAAGGATTCCGTCCACCAAACGCATCCACACGCTGGTGTCAGCCAAAGGCAGCACAGGAGGCGAATCGATTAGAATCCAATCGAACATCGCTGCCAGCTGATCCGCCAGAGCAGAGATTTTTCGCGATTGCAGGAGTTCCAGTGCTCTGCTCGGCGCGCCGCCTGACGGCAGCATCCAGAGACCCGGACCTTCTAAGAAATAAATAATCTCGGCCAAGCCCTGGTCGCCTTGCAAATACTCCGAGAGCCCCAGGTTCCGGCCTAGGCCAAATGTCCGCGACAAAGAGGGGCGCCGCAGGTCTCCCTCCATGAGGAGAACTCGCTGTTGTGTGCTTTGGGCAAGTGCGCAGGCCAAATTGGCGGCGATCATGCTCTTGCCCTCTTGAGGGATTGTGCTCGTCACCAGTAGCAACTTCAGCGTTCGAGTCCGTGCCATATGCCGTAATCGAACGCCTAGCAATCGAAACGCTTCCGACACTGGGCTTCCGATATCTGTCAGACACACCAAGCGGCTTTGAGGCGCGATGGAAACCTTCAAGGTCATGAATTCCGGTAGACGCTCCACGCCTGTCTTGATGGTGGCGGATGCTGCCGAGGGCGTGCTGGCGGACATAGCGACAATGGGCGCAGAGGATTTTGCAACATTCGCCGCTGACTGACCATCGGGCGGGACATCGGACTCCCAGAGCGAAGCGATCTGGGACTCTGATTGTCTTAGAAGTTCTATCGCTCCTGGAAGCTGGGAGACATGGCTTCCGGCACGTTCAGCTTCTAATCGTCGCAGTCCGTCAAAGATTTGGCTCATGGTTGTTCGCTTCCATAGTTATGGGCCTGTCTAGACATGAATCGCTGGTGAATGCTGTTTGCTTTCTGGGAAACAGATCTAGAAGCAACCTTATCGCTCGCTCAATCTCTTCCTTGTGGGTGTCGAACGTATCGGTCTCAGCAGGGCCGATTACGTCCAAGCGAAACTCGGCAGCTACATCATCGATGACATTCGGAGTTACCATCGGCAAGTGCCTTGCATAAGCGGTAACCAGCCCGTTCTCGCAGATCGTGTTGATCAGGCGAGGAAGACCTCGCGAGTGACGATACACGCGCAGGATTGCTTCCTCCGTAATCAGCGGCCCCGTGTGCTTATCCGCCCCCGCGATCTCCAATCGCCGTTGGATATATCGCCGGGTCTCCTCGGGGTCCAGGGGACCCAGTTGGGCGCGCACTGCTATCCGTTGCTTAAGCTGTCGCAGTCCCACACTGTCCAGCTTTGCGTCAAGTTCAGGTTGCCCGACCAGCACAATTTGTAACAACTTGTCGTCGGTTGTCTCCAGGTTTGCCAAAAGACGCACTTCTTCCAGAATGTCCTCGGATAAGTGGTGGGCCTCGTCCACTATGAGCACCGTCGTCTGCTTCTTTGAGGCTCGCGCAACGAGGAACTGCGCCAGATCGAACAAAAGTTCAGCCTTGCTTTTGCCGGAGATCGGTAGGCCGAAATCCGCAAGAATATATTGGAGGAACTCCGTTGAAGTAAGCCTGCCGTTGAATAGAGAGGCGAAGACAATGTCTTTGCTCTCTTTGAAGAGTCCCAGCAGGCATCGAAGAAGTAGGGTCTTCCCCGTTCCCACCTCTCCAGTGATTACGACGAATCCCTTGTGCTGGCGTATGCCGTAGTACAGCACTGACAGAGCCTCCTCGTGCCGGCTGGTCGGCACAAAGCAACGTGGGTTCGGCGTCAGGTCGAACGGATTGCGGGTCAGATGGAAGAATGACTTGTACATTGGCAGCGTGAACCTAACCGCGTAGAAAGCTATAGGCAGATCCTGCCAGAATGGTCAGGAGGACCATGGCCGTCATCGCCCAGCTCAGTACCACTCGGTTCTTACTTTTCCGCTCGTCTTCCGGAAGCACAACCTCCGGAATTTCACCGATCACCCCAGCTGCGAGCAGCGCCGTAATCTTAGCCTCATCGTAGATTCGGTCGTCAAGTGCTTCGAGGCCCGCGATCACTGCAAGTCCCAGCGCCAGACCGACTCCCAAACCTATGCCGCAGAAGTTGAGGCGATTTGGAAAATCGGGCTTCGTCGGAAGGCTAGGTGGATCTAGCATGGTGAATCGCTCACCTTGCTGCATTTGCTCCATGCTGGTCGCCATCTCTGAGTCGTTTTTCTTTTTCAGCAGGTCATCAAAGTTCGCCTTCGACTGTGTATATCCACGCGTTAGGTTCGCCAGTTGTTGCTCGCGGGTCGGCTCTTGATTTAGACGGGTCTGGTAATTGCCGATTCTAGCCTTGAGGTCGGCTATCCCTTGTTCTCGATTGGTGATCTCCGCCTGGTTGGCTTTCAGCTGGCTCTGAAGCTGCAGCGGCGCCGTAGTCTCCGGGATGTCCGACGCGCCGCCATCCACAACCTGTTTGCTGGGATCAGTCGTGGCGGTGGATTTTGTCGTAATATCGGCCCGCATCTTCTCGGTCTTCGTAATCTGACTCTTCAAAGCTTCGACAGCGGGATACTGATCGGTGTAATGCGTGCTTAGATCAGCTAGCTTGGACCTCAGCTGAGCAAGTTCGGAATCAATGGCGGCTAAACCTGCCGGGCTCCCCTCGGTCCCCCTCAGGGCCACGTGGAGCGACCGATACTGCTCAATCAGAGTCTGAAGGTATACTCTCTGTTGCTTGGCTGTATTGAGGCTGGCCTGCTCATTTTGCAACTCCGACTGAAGGCCACTTAGGATCTGAAGGTTACTCGCTTGCTGAGACGGCAGTTCCCCTACGTGAGAGCCTTCGAACTCTCGGACTTTGGCTTCTTGCTCGGCCAATGTCGCCCGCGCGTTCTCCAACTGACTCGTAATGAACGCCGTCGTATCCTGAGATTGCTGCTGACGCACCTTTAGGTTTTCATTGATGAAGAGATCTGTCAGTTCACTGGTAACCTGTTGTGCAACGTGCGGGTCATGCGCTGAATAGTAGATTTTGAAAGCGGTGATCGGTGCCGCCTCAGCGGCCCGCACAAGCTCTATGTCGATATCCTTCCGCATCATCTCGACTTTTTGGTCTGCCGTCTTCTCCGCGTGAGTGGACGGGTAAAGATGAAGCTTGTCGATGATGAGAAGAAGCCGCGTACGGCTGAGAATCTGTTGTTGAATGCTCGCCATCCGAGCTTGCAGATCCTCGCTCACGTTCGGCTGTACGTAGTTCTTCGGCATGGTGGGCTGTTCGACTAAGATGAGGGTGCCCGACTTGTAACGTACAGGCAACACCCAGCTTGCTCCCCACACAAGCAGCCAGCCTAAAAACAACGGAATAAGGAACTGAAGGTACCGCCGTCGGATTACTTCCAGGTAGCTATGTAGACTCAACCCTCCGGAGCCCTGCTCTTCAAGCATCTCTTCCATCGTTACCTCCCTAATGGTCGCGAAAGCTGGTAAGAGACGGAAACAAAAACACTGTTTGAATCCGGGTTGGCCTGGATTGCCTGGAGATTCTCGTATGTCTGGTGCAGATGCTGGTATCCAACTTGAGCCAGGAATTGATCGGTCAGGCGATGATCGAGGGAAATCGATCCCCAAATAGTCCGCCCCCCCTGGCTCGAAAATTCGGAGAGGGGCATCGCGCTCTTGTATAAACCATAGCCTCCCGCTGATGCGACACTCCACCTAGCTGATACCTGCCACTGTGCCGAGGCATCGATCGTGTTCGAGCCCAGCGCCCCGAGTTGGCCCGCCCCTCCCGTAACAGTCCGCGAGAAGTTCGTTGCAAACGCGGTACGCAATCCTTGCCACGAGACACTTGCGGTGACGGCCGGCGTCACGGACCTCGATGCGGGCAAAGCCGCCTGGACGTAGGAATAGAATTGCGGCCCGATCGCGGAGGAGAGGATGAGACGATGGCCTAGGTACATGCTGTACGAGAAGTAAAGCGTATGTGTATCGATCTCGTATTTTCCGCTTACTGGTAGTCCGATGATTTTCAGGTACCGGTAGGTAAGCCCGGCGTTCTGTGTACCGAACAGACGTATGCTGTAGAAGGCGGATGCGCCCTTCGAGTTGGAGTTATAGAAACCCTCGCTCTGAGCTTGATCCTGATATTGGAGCGTCGACGCATTTCCGCCACCGCCGACAATCTGATTCTTGCTGAATTGGTAAGCAATCTCTGCGCCCGCGGTATTGGTAAGTTGGGGCGCGAATGGAGCAATAACGTTTGCGGGCGTGATCGGTGGAGCACCTGATACCGGCTCTGCGCCCAAGGGAAACGCCTGATTGAAGATGTTGGAGCTCTTTTGGAAGTTGTCTCGCCCGCTCACGGTGATATGCGGGCTCAAACGGCACTGTAGATCGAGTGATGCGCTGTGATCAGCGGTGTTCCGCGCGCTCGTTTCTCGATAGAGCGTAAACGAGGAACGGTATGTCCAGGAGTCGTGCAGCCGAGGTGTCAACTGATCAAAGCTCGCCTGGGGCGTAATCGAGAAGCCCACATCGGTGATCGGTTTCGTCCCTGTACCGACCAACAGGTTGTCGTAGTACGACGTCTGGAATGCCAGTCTCATATCAAGATAATTAGACCGTGCCCCGGATATTCCTGAAGTCGGAAAAGCCACGCTGCTCGCCACGGGTGGAATCGCCATCCGATATTCGTCTTCGGAAAGGTCAGGGTCCACCGTTGCCGCCGGGAGCGCCTGGGATATAGCAGGTACAGCCGTGAACAGAGCGAGACTAAGGCACACACAAGTGAGCATAATCAACCGTCATGGCACAAAAATTGTGTCGTTTGGTTGGAGTTGGATATTCTGCGTCGTATTCTTGCCTTTGATGACTTCCTTGTAATTGAAAGGTAGGCGCAACTCGCCACCCTTCGACATATGGCGAAGTACGTAGATGCCCTTTTGCTTGGCGAAGTCACGAAACCCTCCCGCCTTTGCAATTGCATCAAGAACTGTCGTTTCAGAAGTGAGAGGATACGATCCTGGCTTCGCCACTTGTCCTAGGATGTTGAATTTCTGGCTATTGATCTGCTCTACGATGACCGTGACTTCTGGCTTGGTGAGATAGCTTAGCAACTTGGCGGCGATGTCCCGCTCAAGTTGTAAGGGAGTCCTCCCTGCCGCTTGCAGTTCACCAGCGAGCGGCAGGGAGATCTTGCCGTCTGATCGCACCGGAATGGAGCGGGATATCTCAGGCTCGTTCCAGACATTGATCATGAGATGGTCGTCATTGCCGATGACAAAGGTATCGTGTGCATCGCCGGCAGCCGGCAACGAAGTCCGGATCGGCGCAGCCGCTGCCTGCGGAGCCGACGGGGAGGGCGGGATTGCTTGTAGGTCGACCGACGTAACCTGTGCCCTGCCCTCAAAGTAGAATCCAGCCAGGATGATGACGAAAGCAATCACGAATTGGAGTCTATATTTCATAGCCAGTTTCGCCAGGAGCTAGTGTTCGACATACCGAAGGACCATCCCACTTTGCGGCCCCTGACTAGCTCAATGTCAGAGGCGTCGATTTCCACGGCGGCCGACTGCGCCATCATCTCAACAGAAAGTACGAGTCGGAATACATTTTTCTTGCGAACCAGAATCCCTTCGACGCCTTCAAGAGAGCCACGTACCACCCGAACGCGCTCTCCGCACTTCAGATAGGGGTGCGGTTCCAGTCGAGAAGGGGCTTCCATCGCTCTTCGAATCGGTTCCATCTCGTATTCGGGGATGATTGCAACGCGTTCGCCCCGCAACAAAATCGAGTGAATGCCCGGTGTGGTTACCACATCCATCCGACGATCCAGTCCTCCGCGCATGAATACGTAACATGGAAACAGAGGCAACCTAACAACGACCTTTCTGTCCGACCAGCGACGGAGCGATTCATAGAGAGGCAGAAACACCTCGAAATTCTTGGCCATGAGCATTGCGGCTACCGCCTTCTCGTGCCGGGAACGAGTATAGATCGCCCACCAGGCTGAGCCAGCCTCAACACCGCCATCAACATCGCTCAAGGTCAGCAACAATTGCCTGCTTTTCACACAAGAATCGCGGAGAGTTTGTCGGGGAGAACATAGCTTCGCCCTGCAGGTCACAATTTCCCTTCTCGGGATTGCGATCCGTTTCTGGGTGAGTACTTACTCTCGTTGTAGTTCTCAGAGCACGTGACCTGCCATTCAAGTGAGTCGGACAGGAAGTGCCGGATCAATCGTAGTTACTGGCAGTTACGCAAACCGCTCGCTAGCCGGAGTGTGTAAATCTTTGGCACAAGTTTGCAAGACCGTGCAAACTTAACGACACACTGTGTAGCCGCCTCACTTTGCCTATGCAAAACCACAGATGCCGCGAAAACTCACAGTAAGCGCGCGAAAGCGAGGAATTCCGAAGAGTTTAAGGAGGTGGACGGTCAACAGAGCGCGCCCATAACGGAGTGCATGGAAATAGCGTGGTTCGAACTCCGCCACGTCACAGTAGAGCATCCGACTGCAAAATGCACTCGGTTATCTAATATCGCGCGCTGCAATCTGAAAACGCCTGCCGGGAGTCAACTTATGCTGCTGAATCTTGTAAAGAAGGCCGCGGTAGCTGATATTGAGATTCTGAGCGGCTCGTCGGCGGTTCCAGCCGGAGGCGTCCAGTGCTTTCCTGATGGTCGTGACCTCCGTGTGACTCGTAGAGTCTCGTACCAACTCCCTTAAGTCCGTCGCCCGGTCCGGTTCGCTGATGCTTGAATGCATTGCACCCGCCATCGCAGCCTCCGCAATTCTCCCTTCCAATTCCGCGACTGCGGCATCCCAATCTCGCATAACAACCGTTCGCGTCACGAAGTTATGCAACTCTCTGAGATTTCCTTTCCACTCGTAGAGGAGCGCAGAATCCATAAGTCGAGAAGGAAGGCCATGTCCGGCGCCGTTTTTCATATCGGCCGGCATCCGACGGAGCATCTCTTCCATTAGAAAGGGTATTTCCTCGCGTCGTTCTCGGAGTGGCGGTATCTTAATGGTGAAGACGCTTAGGCGATAATAGAGGTCTTCTCGGAACGCCCTGGACCTTAGGGCGCTCTCCATCTCGATATTGGTGGCCGCGATCACTCGAACATTAACTCGGATGACTTTCTCGCCGCCCAAGCGGCAGAATTGACCATCCTGGAGGACCTGCAGGAACTTCGATTGCATGTGCCCACTGATCTCACCGATCTCATCCAGCAGCAAGGTACCTTGATGGGCCTGCTCGAACTTGCCGATCCGGTCCCTTATAGCTCCGGTGAACGCTCCCTCGCGATGTCCAAACAGCTCACTTTCCAGCAATTGCTCCGGCAAAGCAGCGCAATTGACCTTGTGCATCTTGCTACGGGCACGTCGTGAGTGCTTGTGAATTAGACGGGCGATGATCTCCTTGCCGGTTCCGCTCTCGCCGAGGACCAGGACATTGACATCCGCGCCCGCGAGCAATTTGACCTGCCGGTGAATCTCCAGCATCTTCGGGCTGGCGGCTAGGAAGAAGTCGTTATCGCCAAGCTCCTCCAGTTGGAGGATATTTGGCATGCTCCGTTGGGCAGGAAGAACGGGAGCAGGGCTCGGGGCAAACGACACCTCAGCATCGCGGTGGACCGTCTGCTCGTTGGAACGGCTTAGCCGTTCCATGACCAACTCGAGGTCGCGGCGAGTCACGGGCCTTGTCAGGATGTGTTCAATTCCGCGTTCGGCGGCCTCTGCCTGCAGCCCGGACTCTCCGAGCCCGAGCACTACACAAGTTTTTGCTGCAGGCGCTCGCTTCAAAAGAAGCCTGAGCTCGGCAGCCTCGGATGGATTAATGAGCGATGAATCTATGAGCAATAGATCGGGATTAAGCCCATTGTCCAGGAGCAGGCTGGCCTGCAGATAACCTCCTGACTCGATCAGCATGTGCCCTGTGTCATCCACTACGGACTTAACCAAGGAGCGAGTTTCAGCATTACGAACAACTGCGACACTTACAAGCAATGAACTCACGACAGACCCTCCGGGAAAAGAGCACTATTTATCCTCCGTCAAGATTGGCGACTCTAAGGGCCAGCCTGATCAAATCAGGAAGTACAGGCAACCGTCCTGTCGTGTTCCTCAACGGACAGCAGATTGTCAGCGTAGGCCCACACTACTGATTTGGTCAATTCATTTCTGGTGATTCAGCCGATTACCTGCACGTAACTTTCGTTACAAAAGAGCGCATTCCGACAACAAATTCGTCGCTGCACGATGGCCTACAATTACGTCTAGGTTGCAGGTTGCAGCGTCGGCCAGAAGCTCATCGAGTCCGGCCCCGGCAACGGCGGCTAACCGCTCAGCCCGAACCATTTTCCGGTGTTAGGTCGTATCGCTGGGCAAGCCAGCGATCCATGAGGGGGAGAGCAACTCATGGATCAGGTCCATGAGAGGACTAGTTGCCTGCTTCTGAGTGTCGTGAACCTCAGCTGTCGTGCCGACGTAGCTGGTCGCTTTTCGTTCCATACCTGCAACCTACGGAATCTGCCGGCCGATTGTGGACTCACGTGACGATGTCATCCTCCTTCCCCTTCTGTGTCGGCTGTTTATGCTCTCTGAGCAGACCTCGCCGGCCTCAATTGGGTACCCATCCACCGGACATTCTCCTTCTGTCTGCCTAATACCCAAGGTCTGTCCGAGGACCAAATAATTGCCGTGGGAAACTCAATTGGATCGCTCCCTCTTCTCCGGCGCATTCCACATGAACACATCAATTGGCCAATCGAGGCCAGCGGCAAATCTTTGAACAGACTCGACTTGACGAAAGAGGGTGAACAGATCCTCGCGGAAATTATTGGGGGTACAGAGCGATCTGGGTATTAGCGAAATGACGAGGCGGATGTTCTTCACGATTGTGTTTCGTCATGTTGTAGGCGTTGTACCAATCGAGTGTCTGCGTCGGAGCTGCCGAACTCCAATTTTCGAATGGTGTAAAGGCCGGGAACGAGGGATAGGACGTAAGAGATAGGGTGTAACTATCCAACCGCATAGCGTTCAACAACAGCACGTAATCCTCGGTATTCAGACGCGTTCGCTGTGTCCTTGAAACGTATCCATTGGCTCTCAACACGGCAGCCCAAGATGCTTCAACTTCCATTGATGACAGAAGCAGGAGCTCACGAATCTTGTGCCCGAAAACACGCAGGTTCGTTCTGTCGGGTTCAACGCTTTCGAAGATGTCGAGCAACTTTGTGAGCAATATCTTCAATGCAACAAAACTCTGTGTGCGGGCGGTCCTATCGATCACACTCCACAGGTTTCCATTAATAGCGAATGGCCGGAAGATGCGCTTGTACGCTGTTCCCGGTTGATACTCGGACTCTATCGGGTTCGGGTCCCCGAAGGTTTTGTTGACCCAATACTTCAACGCATCCCAATCGGGGTTGAAAACGCTCGGTTCCTCCATTGTCACCGTCGAGATAAGATCCCGTCTGGATGTAGTAGCGATCGAGCGTGGCCTTAGTGATGGTCAGGTCCGTCAATAACTTCTCCTTTGGTATTCCAGTTTTGATGGGGGTGATCCTCACCAGCTCGACGGCGTCCGCCTCGAAGGAACCTCCTCCTTCCCCGGCCTCAACATCACCAACAAGTTCGACTAACCTGCCTCCAGTTCACACACAACTGGGCGGACATCTTAACGGATGTCTGCCCGGTTTTCCTTTCTTCCCGGTCGACCGGGAGGTTGGTCGGCAATACGGAAGTTTCACGCTTGGCAATGGTGCTCCCCGGGTAAAGGTCCATTTGGGGAGTTACGCTTTTCTCTTTTGGATTGCAAAGTAAATCCAGCATCCCAACACGGAGCCGGCCACGCCTGAAAGGAAATGGAGGACCTCATGCGAGTACATATATTGCCACCTCAGTTCGTTCCATATATGCCACAAATGATGAGTCAGAAGAAACGTAACCAGCGCGGGCGGAGCTGGTCCTCGCCATGCTTCATCAAGCAAGCTGAGCACGCCCAATAGTGCAAGAACGAAGATCAATGCATCCGGAAAAACGCGTACTCTCATGTCGACCCGGTTGTCTCTGCCACACGCGTGATCAATTTTGGGGTTCCGAGCGGATTGTCGGCAATACGGACATTTCGATCCGGCTGCCCGAAACTTCCGGTTTGCTGGTGCTGAAGACGAGCGAATGCGCGAGAGACGACATCTCTGACCGTTCCAATGCGCGTGGCGATCTCATGGTTCGAGAGGCTCAGGCGGAAGTCGATGCGGCCCTTCGGCTGGAGGCCAGCTCGTTCGGCCTCTGAGAGTAGCAGAAACGCAAGCCGCTGACCGACCTCATGAAGGGACAGCACATTGACCAACTGCGCGTGTTTCCGCACGCGTTGCGCCATCAACTTCAAGGCACCGAGTGAGAAATCGGGATACTTGAGGCAGAGTTGGCGCACGTCCTCTTTGCGGAGAAACAATACTTCGGCATCGGTTTCGGCAACTGCGGAGGCGGGATAGGGTCCGTCATCGAAAACAACAACGTCGGCGATGGCGCTGCCCGCCTGATCGACGTGTATCACCTGCTCGCGCCCATCGGTGTTCTGCTGGAAGGCGCGCACGGTCCCGCTGACGACTACGAACATGCCTGCCGCCGCTTCTCCGCTTAAGAAGAGCATCTCGCCCGCGGCCAAGCGTTGTTCTTCGGCGCGTGCCGCGAGCCATGACAAGCTCTCGTCATCGAGAGTGGCGAAGAGCTTCGTCTGATGCAGCACCTGGGCTCGCGCAGCGTTTCGATCCATGGGTCCTCCCTTATCGAGAAACATTGCGATAAACAAAAAGGACGGATCTGCAAAAATCATGCCGATCCTCTCACCAAACCAGTCCGACAAAGCGTCAATGATGTCCTGACAAAGCATTCGACACGCTGATGTCGTACGATGAATCCAGTGTAGACGGCACCAGTCTGGGAGTTGTGCTCTCAGGCCTGCCTTTGGGCTCTACACCAATGTGCAGGCGAAAACAGTTCGCGATCCGGTACGTTATAGGCCCTTCGACATCATAGGGATGTACGCCTCCACTCAGCAGCCACTGAGACTAGTTCAGATGGCCTGTCAAGCATTGAGTAAAGCAAACACACCAAGTCTTGGGAGAGATCATGTTTAGAGTCATCTTTGCTTGGCGTGCACAATGCCGGACGGTCCCAGATGGCCGCAGCATTCTTCAATCAGCTTGCCGATCCAACAAAGGCACAGGCCGTATCAGCGGCCAGCACAATCTCCTCATCGGACTGCTGCGCGATCTCCTCGCTATTGGCAAAGTGAGTCGCAGCCTCCTCAAGGAAGCTGAGTCGAGCTGAATAAGCAGTCGAAGAAAGAACCGCATCTGCGCGGCATTGAACGATGCCGGCGCACGCTCGAGGATGCGTTCGAAGGTAACGAACCGCGCCTTGCAGTGTTTCTCACATCGGGCGTGCTCGGCCTCGTACTCCTTCTGACGTTCGTACTCGGCTTTGCGCTCCTCTTCCCTCTTCTGCTGCTCGCGTCGTACTCGGCCATGCGCTGTTCATGTTCCGCTCGCCGCTGTGCGGCCTCCTCCTCGGTCTCCTCTTCGGGAACGGTCGGCATGGTCGGCGGCGGTTCGATTGCTTCGCGTTGCTGGTGTTGCCGGCACTCGTCATCGACGCAGGCCATCACTCTTCGTCAAACGCGCTTGCCAAAAACGACGATGGCGGCCTTGGACTTCGCGGTATGCGTTCGCTCTCGGATTGAGGTCAGCTAAAAATCACGTCGCGTCGTGGTGATTGACGTTCGAGGCATCAGTGGACGCCTACACGCTCGATCGCCATTTCGTTTGCCGATGGCTGCAGTTCGCCGCCATAAACATGGCCAGCACGCAGGTTCTTCAGGATCTTCCACCATTGCGGCTCCATGCTTTTGGAGATTTCGACGAGGAGGTCTCCAAGGATCTCCTCAACCTCGCAGATATCGAAGGCTCGGTTGCGCACAGCGAGAATCAGGTCGGCGTAGCGTAACGAGAAGATATGCCCGCCCGCGTCACTCACCATCCACACGGCGGTGACGAACTCGATGGGGAGCCCGGTAAGAGTCGCGATCACATCAGGGGACCGAGTGCCGGCCATGACTGAAGCAAGCAGGACGCATCCGGCAGAGAGCACAGTGCTTCCTCCATTATCGTCTTCGATATAAGAGTCCGTCTCAGTGTAGTAACGGTCGAGCATGGCCTTGATGATGGTCAGGTCCATCAATAACTTCTCCTTTGGTATTCCAGTCTTGACGGGGGTGATCCTACCCCTCTTTCGGGCTAATACCGTCGGTTCACCAATCACTGAATTTTGGTCACACTTTTTTCGCTTGTGGCATTCCGGAGCAGTCGTCTTGCGTGAGAGGTTCGGCTGTCCTCCGCACTGATGCGAAAGCCCTGAAGGTCGACCAGATATCCACGCAATTGGGGAGTCGTTTAGATGAGGGACTTGTTCCTCTACAGTATTTGGACAGACCGACGGAGATAAAAGACTGGGCTTCCTCCTCGAACTAGCGCCTGTCGACTTCCTAGAGAGCGATGAGGTCACGCGCCTCAAATAGCACGTTGCGCTTCCGGAAGGACTCCTCAACCTCGGCTAGCGCCGCGTCGAAGTCTTCCGTCAGTTTCCAGCGGTTCCAAGGCGACGTCAGAGTGAACCTGGGTTCATCGACCCAGGCAGGCTTCGACAATGGAACTCCTCGCTCAATCGCTCCGCCGCACCGGCCAGAATCGCCCGCCAGCCAGGGCTTAGCGACGCCGGTGGCGGGTAGTAAAGAAGGACCCATGCTTGTAAACGTAGAACGCGTGCAGGAAGTCGGACCACACAACTCGAGTTCGACCCCGGCGGCCAGTTTCTCACTGAGTTGTTGGTAATTGAGCGACCGAAACCCCTTCGCTTTCGCCAGCACCATCTTAAGCCGGTCGTGGATGGGCTTCCATGCGATCCGGTCAAAGTCGCTCAACGTAAACTCGCCCTTCCCTCGGCGCAATCATGGAGGTAGTTTGAGCCCTTGCTGAACTCGTTCTCACTAAGAATTGGGCGACCGCACAACAGAGAGAATCCAACGCAGGGTCCTTCATAGTGCGGCCAAGACGAAAGTGCCTCCTCGGTTTGGGCGGACACTTCTAGCGTGACGCAGTCATCATTCGCCTGTACCGGTTGGTTCGACTGTGAGTGCCAGATTTCGACAGAGCTGGTTGGAACGCTTCCCTTCTCTTCCCATCAATCATCCGCACCAGCCAACCTTTGGCCCTTCATAGTTGACCAAGTTCAGCAGCATCTCGTCCAGGTTTTCTGGGGCCTGAAGCGGAACCCAGTCGTCGCCGGGCTGTACAGGGGCAGAGGACTCGTTCTTCTTCTCCTGGTGCCGAACACTTCTGCGTTGCCGGTTCGTATGCTTCCCTTCTCGTCTATATCTCATGGAATCAGCCTTCAGCATTAATCGATCTAATGAATGGAGTGTCGAGAGCTGACCGGCGGTCGCTTCGTGCCTATCAAGTCGACCTCAACTTTTTGCAGCTCCGAGGGTGGCGGAAAAGTATGACCCAAGATGATAAATCCGGATTTGACATTGGTCGGCATCGGCACAACGCAATCCGCGCCCGCCAGCTCACGATAGGATCTCTCGTATTGGTGGCCAAAACCGCTCGAAATCCTCGATACAGTCGTATAGCAGGCGCTCTCCTTCGAAATACAACCCCGGTTGGACTGTCTGGGCAAGGCCCGGATGAAGGCAAACGAAGGACTCTTCCACGCCCCAAAACCAATCCCTGAACGCCGGAAAGCTAAGACAAATCTCATTCGGCATATCAGTCAATTCCGGATTCGTGTACCAGATCTCGGCGTGTGAAGTCGTCCAACCCTTATGGGCTGGTTTGGTTTGCACAAGTTCTACGCTCCATTGGTGAGGGCCGCTGCTAATTGTTTGAAGTTTTTCGCGTAGATCAGCCAGTGAAAGGATGACCCCGTATCCGTTTTCATTTGTGCTCATGCAGTAACCTACGGAGCTGCTGAGCCGAAAGTGGACTCGAACTCCTCTTCTTGATGCATTTCCCTCTGGCGTAATCAACCATTAGGCTCTTGCCCGGCATCCAGCCCCGGGCGATTCGTCGGTTCCTGCACACCATCTCCTGTGCAAGCGAAAGAATATTCCCACCGCTGTTTCACTTCGACTCGCCTCATCCCGAAATTGTCGCGGAGCAACTTGCCGTACACGCGAATGTGTTGGGCGACCCGCGTGTAGGTGAATTGATCCGCTGATGCGCCGCTAGCTTCCAAAAACTTTCTCAAGAGCGCCGCCCAGAATTGGGCTGGCCCCATCTGGCCCAGAAGGGATGGTTCGGAACGAAGAAGGTTTTGCAGAGCATCGATGATAAAGCTCGGCGCCAGCGCAGCCTCATAATCTCTATAGATGATTTCGCCTGCAAAACGAAATAAGAAGTCGACATGCTGTGTGTATTGCTGGAGTGTTCGAGTACTCGAAGGCTTCAGCAATACACGTTTATCTGCGTCCGCAAGGGGGGCGAAAAGGTCGATCTCGCCGATTACATAGTACGCGTCTCCCTTGTCCGTCTCCATTGGGACTAGACGTAGTTCGCGAATCAGTTTCTGTAATACCGCCCGCGTCTTCGGAAAGTCCTGCATCAGGATTTCCCGCAGGCACTGCACGTTCTCTTGCACCATACCGCGCAGGTCCAGCTTTGCAGCAGGAGCTTTCGACGGTACAGAGAGCAACGCTATATCACTTCGAACCCGTTTCAGGTCTGCCTCCTTCAGGCGAAGCATCTCAGGAAGCGCTTCAGAGTCCTCCGACTCGGGCCGCATCATCATCGCCATCAACCGCTGAATTTCAGCGTTCAGAGAAGATTCTCGCTTCTTACGATCACTGAGCGCATCTCTGCTACTAATAGATGCACCTTTGAGGAAGCGCTCTAGGTCCTCTGAAACGGAGTTGACGAAAACATCCATCAAATCCGGCACGAGCAAGTTATCGATCAACATGGAAAAGAGCTGCTGAGTGAGCCGGTCCTCACGAATCCAAAGGTGGTTCGTACACCCCCGACCATAACGTGCCGAGATGCAGCCGTAGGATGCGGAGCGGCCAACACCTCCAGCGAGGATAGCCAAGCGCCCACCACAGAGACCACAGAAGATCAAACCGCTAAATGGGTATTGCCCCTTCCGTGCGCGTCCAAAGCCACCTACACGTTGCGACTTGAACCTTTGGTTGACTATCCTCTGGCGCTCGCGTACACGATTCCATAACTCCTCCGACACGATACGAAGGTGAGGCATAGCGGCTCGTTTCCACGACTCAGGTGGATTTCTTGTGATCTTCGTTTTCTCCTCATCATGATCGAACCATGTGTTGGTCTTGTTCCACACAAGTTCGCCGTTATATCTTTCGCGGTCCAACAGCTGTTGCACCCCTGTCGGTGTCCACTTGGTTTCCTTGGATCGCCTATGTCGGACCTGAGGGCTCGGAATACCTTCTTCAGTGAGAAGTGAAGATATTTTCCAGGTACTCATGCCATCGGCATAGAGGTGGAATATGCGCCTTACGATTTCCGCTTCAGGTTCGTAAATTACCAACCTAAAGCCTTCATAATCTGCACGCGACTGCACTTCGACGACGCCGGGCTGGAGAACCGCTTCGGCTCTATATCCATAGCAAAATCCTCCAGCACTGTGTCCGCGCCGACGCGCTCCTTCGTGGCCTCGCTTAACCTCATGTGCAAGCCTCTCGTTATTGGCTTCGGCCTGAGCGGCCAAAATCGACAGCGCGAAAGTGAAGTGCGAGTCACTCGAGTCAAGGTTCTGAAAGACGAAGTAAACCTTGACGCCAGCTTGCTTGAACCGCCGGACCATCTGAAGGACTTTTTCTTGTACTCGCCCGACTCGCGAAATTTCGTCGACGATCAAGTAGTCGAAGGGTCGCGGCTCTGACTTTGCGTCCATTAGCAGAGACTGCAGAGCCTCTCGCGACGTGAATTTTCTGCCAGGGGTGGCCTTATCTCCGCGTACGTATTCTTCCACAACGCGAAAACCCTTCCGCTCTGCGGCCTCACGGCAGTTCCGGTACTGATCTTCGAGCGATGCAAGCCGCTGCATTTTTGATGAATAGCGAGCGTAGATCGCCGCTCGCGGTTGCCGAGTACTTCCACGGGTAACTTCAACTGACATCTCTTGTATCCTTGCTTTTGCTCGATGGTTCGATTGTTTAGTGGCGTTCGGTACGTTTAACCGTCCGCAGAGCTCGTGTGCGGAACCGTTCAGCCCGAACCATTTCCAGTGTTAGTTCGTGTCGCTGGGCGAGCCAGCGAGCCATGAGGGGGGAGAGCAACTCATGGATCAGGTCCATGAGAAGACTAGTTGCCTCCTTCTGAGTGTCGTGAACCTCAGTTGTCGTGCCGGCGTAGCTGGTCGCTTCTTGTTCCATACCAGCAACCTACGGACCAGCCATGCCGATTGTGGACTCACGTGACGATGTCCTCCTCCTTCCTTTTCTGTGCTGCCAGTCTGTGCTCTCTGAGCAGGCCTCGCCAGCCTCAATTGGGTGCCTATCCACCGGACATTCTCCGTCTGTCTGCCTAATACCCAAGGTCTGTCTGAGGATCAAATAATTGCCGTGGGATCCTCAATTGGATCGCGCCTATCTCTCCGGCGCATTCCACATGGACACATCAATTGGCTAATCGAGGCCAGCGGCAATCTTGGAACCGACTCGACTTGACTAAAGAGGTGAAGTGATCCTCGCGGAAATTATTTGGGGTACAGAGCGAGCTGGGTATTAGCGAAATGACGAGGCGGATAACCCGCGCGTCATGGAGCAGAACTTGCCTACAACACAGAACTCCGCACATCCGTCCCGGACTAGTTCCACCGAAGTCCGGATCGTCGCCTCATCCAATTCAGATGCCCTTAACATGCCAGACCAACCGGAGCAAGCAGAAGAAATCGGACAACAATCTCCTGACCCAAGTCGGACCGACTCGACACCGGTAGCGAGTGCTCGCCGGAGCGCTCGGCGGGGGCATCGAAAGTCTCCTCAACATCCCACCGAAGAGCTCCGGTTGGAGCTCTTGGCCAGTCAAGTCTCGGACGACGATGACGAAGAAGGCTTGGGCAAGCGCATCGGCGACTTGTGGTTCTCTGGTTGGTTGCGCCGTACCACGATGAAACGGAATCGTGAGCAATGGCAACTCATCAAAACAGAGCTGTCGCGCGACCTGCACCGGTACAAACAGCTCCTCGTAAGCAGGGGCCGTAATAGCGGCTGGGCCGCCTTCCTCCGCGAACACGAGATTCCCAAAGCCACGGCCGAACGGTACGTCAAGAGCTGGGAAGAATCGCAGAGTCCCAACGTAAATCGACTCACTGAGACGATTTATCCCCCCACCGCGGAGCAGATCGCGGCCTTGGTGAAGAAGACACACCCCAAGCTCGTGAAGGTCTTGACCACGGAAGATTCGCGGACGCAGTTCGTCGAGGCGCTTGCCGCAGCCTTTCGGGGAACCGTAGTGGTCATCGAGTTCTAGAGACGACCCGTTAGCACATGAGGATAGGCCTAGGCTCTGGTCTAGGCCTTCACTTTTTCCCCGACACCCATCTAACGAACGGAAAGCCACCGCCCATCAAACTCGCGGTGGCCGTCCTTCCTTTCTCCACCACGCCCGCGCGGCCACCCGCAGTTACACCATTTCCTGCGAGCGGCGTCATTTTTGAATAGGAGAAATCAGCCCAACTCCATAAACTGGCTCGGTCCCGAAGGCTGTAGACGGGAAATGCACTCTGCCTTCACATACGAGAACAAGGAGGAGGACCAGATGGACGACGGCTTTGTAGTCATTGTGGTTTTTGGATGGATTGTCGGAGCATTTGTTGCTATGGCGATCGCATCTGGTCGAAAGGTCAGCGTAGGGCTTGTATTCTTCCTTTCGTTGTTCTTTAGCCCAGTTGTTGGCGTTCTGGTGGCTTGCCTCATGACACTAAGAAATGAGGGATCAGCAACCCCAACCAAAACCGCAGTCCCCGAAGAGAAATGTCCGAAGTGCGCGGAGATGGTAAAGAAGGAAGCCATCGTCTGCCGATTCTGCAGTTATGACTTCGGCTCCGATATAGCGAGAGAGCAGGAAGAAGAACTGGCTGCTGGGCAAGCTGAGAAGGCCGCATGGGAAGCTGCTGCTCCCCAAAGAGCGGCACGGGAAAAGGTGGAGCGTCGCCGCACTGTGATCGGCATCGTGCTGCTAGCGCTAATTATTGTGGCGGCTACTCTATTCACCGCCCAGAAGGACTCTCCAAAGGCAGCGGAGAACTCCATTTCCCCTGCTCCCGCTACGTCAGCAACTGCAAGTTCCTGCCCTTGGTCAGTGAACTCGGAAACGAACCCAGTGAATGGCGAAACCACACTCTATGCCGAATCCGGGTACGGTAAGCAGGTTATGGTAATTCGCCAGACGGGTGCCAAGATAAAGCTCTTCATCAATACGGATGAATTCTTGGAGACGACCGACAACGTTGAATCCCGCTCCGTGGGGATTACATACCGCATTGACGACGGCAAGCCGGTACATCAGCATTGGACCCTCTCGGACAACAACACCGCCCTGTTCTATCCAGGTGATCCCGCTCCTCTAATCGAGCAGCTCCGATCGGCCAAAACCTTCTACTTTCAATACCCACCCTCAGGAAAAGTTCCGGCGGTTATTACTCTCGATGTGGAGCGGTTTCCAAAAGAGATAGGCACGAGGGTCGATAAAACGAGCAGGACAAAGTCTCATAATTGAGGGACTATGAGGGCCCATCCCCCCGGATGGGCTCTTCGCCTTCTGGCGATTAGTAAGACCAGGTGTCCCGGGCCGCCATTCCAGCGGCGGCCTCACTTTAAGCTGTTGAGTGGTCTGTTACGCTGTGACGCGATGCCTGATCCAGTACTTCTCAAGATTCAAAGAGCTCAAAAGCACATCGATGAGTTGATGGCGGCCATCTTATTTCAAGAGCTCGCGCCCCTATGCGATCGCGTCTAAGAGAGATTTGGACAGCGGAGAGTGGCTCCTTTATGTTGCGGAAGCCAAGCTCGTCCTCGACGACATCCCCATTGGACTACCTTGCGTGGGAAATTGTGAAGGCAAGCGGAATCAAGTCACCCACGAGCAGTACAGCGTTCCTGATCTTCGAGCAAGTCCCCACAACAACAAAGCAAATTGAACGTTACGAGCGACAGGTTAACGGTATGTGCGAGGAAGCCAAGAGGGCGATATGGGGCCATACCGAGGAGCGAACAATCTTTTCTGAATGCTCCATAAGCTCAACAACATCAACAAGCATCGAACGTTGCTGCTATCGCAATGGAAGCAATCTGCAACCCGCATGTTGAGTTCCTGAACTTTTCCGACACTTACCGGGGCGTCGTATTAGCGTTTCAGTTCGCGGAAGACTTATGCGCTGGCGTTTGTATGGCACACGACTGATCAATCTGATGCGCTCGATCGGTTACATACGCGGTGGTCGTCAAGTTCACCTTCCCCAGTGGTCCGGTCGCTATATCAGAAACGGCCTGAGCCCAGTCTTGCAACTTCTTCGCGGCGGCACGATCAGGCATGTTGGCCGCGCTCAACATTGTCGCGAAATCGAACATCTGGTCTTGTAGTTGTTGAATGGATAGCGCGAGATTAACTTCAGCATAGAGGCTATGCTCACGCTCTACTCTTGCTTCCCAGGTCTCCGCCAACACAAGGTACCGGACAACGAGGTCCTTGTTGTCCTCAATCAGCTTGCCGTCGGAGTAGCTAACCGGTAGCTCCTCGACCTTCACGCTGCTAATGGCCTTCACCCATTGCACCTCGCTGGTGTTGAGTGTTTCGAGCGCGGCGTTGAATTGCGCCGATGTGGGATGTGGCAGTTCCGATGTTTGCCCTGAAGCAGGTAGGACCGCAAGGAGGAGAAGATAGCTCAGCTTTCGCATGGGCGGAATTCTACCTATGACCGAACTCAGCGCGGAAAACTTTTCTCAGTGCCGAAAATTGGGGACGAGGGAACAGGCCGGTATTACCGAACATGAGCCGCATAGGCACGCACGACTCCGGGCCCCGCCTCCTCTACGACCGCAAGGAAGCTGCCCGTCAGCTCTCGATCAGCCTTCGCTCCCTAGCGTACCTGCTGAGCAAGGGTGAGATTCATTTCCGCAGGGTCGGGTCCAAGACTCTTATCCCGCATTCCGAGCTTGTCCGGTTTGCAAAGGGGCACCACCCGGAATCGGTCGCTGGGAAGTAAGGCACCGGCCTTCGAGGTCCCGAGACGGGCCCCATTTCGTGCCGCGATAAACTGATACCAATGACAACCAAAGCCGCTGAGACTTGCTACGCTTGCGACCAACCCGCCACGACGAGGGAGCACGTTCCACCATTTTCGTTCTTCCCTGAGGGGCACAAACAAAACCTCATCACCGTGCCCTCCTGTGCTGCGCACAACAACGCAAATTCGAAGGACGTAGAATATGTGCGGAATATCATTACTACCTCGTTCGGCGTCAATAGCGTAGGGGAAACCATTTTCTCGACAAAGCGATGCGCTCTTATGACCGCAGTCCAGCTTTGCTCCACACGACCTTCTCCGATATTCGGCCTGTCTCTGTCGAGGGAGTGCAGGCAGGTGCCTTTACAGCAAATGTCGAACGAATCAAGGTAGTGATGAATGCCTGCATCACAGCATTGCACTTCCGCGAGACCGGTGAGAAGGTTCAAAACTGGGGGATAGTGCTCCCGAATATGCAGTTCGATACTCCCCACACTTCGGGCGAGCAGGTTCAGGCGTGGCAGCAGTTCTTGTCACTGTTCGCGCAGATGCAATGGGAAGCAAGGACGACAAACTCGCCGGAAGTGTTCCAGTACGCCGTCGCTCCGCTCGGTGACGGGCGCGTGTACTCAATGAGGTTCTACAAAGCGCATCTCGTCTTCGGAATTAAAGCTCCGGAAGTTAGCGATACCGCTGGCACTGATGCCGAATGACAACAACGGTAACGGTAAAGCCTAGCGACTATCGACTATTAGTAGGTGCCCGTTACTTGGACGCCAGCGACAGGCTGCTCAAGGGGATGAGAACTGTCCATCAAGACAATCCATTCCACTTCCTTGTAAGCCTCCGCAGCTTCCTTGAGTACACAAGACGTGGCATTTGGTTCCTCGTGTGGGCAAGCGATAAGCAGTTGATGGCCGCCGAGAACCTGACCTTTAAGCAAGCAGGTAGCCCATCTCTGGCGAAGATGGACGAGATGATTAACAGGGCCATGGGCGCAAACGTGTTGTCGCCTCTCACGAATTGTGTGGATGTGATTAACGAACCTTTCATCGACTGTTTGCACGCCCTGACTCACGGTAATCCTGTGTCGGTTCGGTTCATAGCCATGGAGTTGGAGAAGATATTCGACATACC